>OCVV011357668.1_pt1 | contig 26831 bp, 28 predicted proteins | sample 1539721 | NCBI WGS metagenome assembly OCVV01 (sample SAMN02144230, study PRJEB22623) | gut metagenome | biome: sheep rumen | host: Ovis aries | place: New Zealand | reverse complement strand
AAAGTCAAACCATCTCAAACTATGTCAAACAAAGTCAAACCATCTCAAACTATGTCAAACAAAGTCAAACCATCTCAAACTATGTCAAACCACCTTATTGTTCACCAATTTATAGCCTTTGTACCGCACGGCGATGATCTCATACGCTGCCGGTTTGAGCAGCGCGCGAAGATGGTGGATATAGACGCCTAATGAGCGGGCGGTGAAGGCATTGTCCTCCTTCCAGAGCGCCGAGAGAATACGGTGCTTGTCCACCATCTCACCCTCGTTACGGCATAGCATGAGCAGCAAATCGCTTTGGCGCGAAGACATATGTTCGCCGTTGAAGGTCTGATGCGTAGCATCGAAGGTGCACCCGTTGATGGTAAACACCCGCTGACGGTTCTCCTGAAAAGCACGTATACGGCGCAGGATAGCCTCTATGCGGCAGATGAGGATATCCATCGAGAATGGTTTGGTCTGGTAGTCATCGCACCCTAACTGGAATGCACGGATCTGGCTCTCGCGGTCACTGCGGTTCGTCAGAACGATCAGGGGCAGGGTAGGGAAACGATGGCGGATCTCTTTGATCAAATCAAAGCCGTTCATTCCGATACCCTGTATCTCCGTCAGCACCAGATCCCACACTCCTTCCGCCAAAGCAGCTATACCCGCTCTGGCATCCGATACCCGGCGCGATTGGTAACCACGGCTCTCCAGATAATCCGCCAATACGGTGGAGAGGGTGATATCGCTGTCAACTATTAACAATTTACAATTCACAATGCACAATTTACAATTAACAATGCACAATTTGTAATTTGGCGATTTTTCAAAAAAAACGGCACAAAATTAGTGATTTTTTTGCACATATGCAAATTTTTTTGTAACTTTGCACCCTCAAAAGCATTTTTGAGCGAATTTAAACGCATTATTTCTATGGGAAAGACATTGAATAAAGTGCTCCTGATCTCCACCGGTGGTACGATCACCATGGTGCGCGACAAGGCTACTAAAGCCTTGGTGCCGGCGGATATAGAGACCTTCAAAGCCTATATGCCGGAGCTTTTTCAGGGCGATATACACGTGGATGTAGAGGCTTTCCGTCCGCTCTTCGACTCGTCGGATATAGGTCCCGATAAATGGGCGCAGATGGCGCAGATGGTGTATGACCATTACGATGAGTATGACGGTTTTGTGATCCTCCACGGAACCGACACGATGAGTTATTCGGGGTCGGCGCTCAGCTTCATGCTGGAGGATCTGAACAAACCTGTTATCTTCACCGGCTCGCAACTACCGGTCGGTGTGCCCCGCAGCGATGCGAAAGAGAACCTGCTGACGGCAATCGAGATAGCCGCCGCCCAGGACGAGGACGGTGACGCCATCGTGCCCGAGGTGACGGTCTATTTCGAGGACAGTCTTTTCCGAGCTAACCGCACCACCAAACGCAATGCGGAGCATTTCTCCGCTTTCGATAGTTGTAATTATCCCGCGCTCGCGAAAGCCGGCGTGCATATCACCTATCAGCCCCATTTAGTACATTATAATGACCCGCGCGCGCGTTTGAAACTGCATACCAAATACGACCCCAACGTGGCGGTGCTCAAACTGTTCCCCGGTATCGGGCAACCGGTGGTGCATGCTTTGTTGCATACCAAAGGACTGAGAGCCGTGGTGCTGGAAACATTCGGCGCGGGCAATGCACCGACGGACAAATGGCTCTACCGCGAACTGAAAGCCGCCGTGGACCGCGGGATCATCATCGTCAACAAAACTCAGTGTAGCACCGGTTCGGTGGAGATGGGGCTCTATGCCGTCTCCCTCAATCTGATGAAAGCCGGAGTCCTCTCCGGGTATGATATCACCACCGAGGCGCTCCTCACAAAGATGATGTACCTCCTGGGAGAAAACGGCGACGATGTGGAAACGGTCAAAAAACTGCTCATGACCGACCTCTGCGGTGAGGTCACAATTGACTGACACGGAAGTTTTTCCTTTGTACCTTAGTACTTTAATAAATATCTTATGAAAAATTTAGAACCAAAAGGTTTGTGGGAGAGTTTCTACAGCCTGACACAAGTGCCGCGACCGAGCGGTAAACGAAAAGAGATCGCTGATTTCTTAGTGAATTACGGTAAGAGCCTTGGTCTGGAGACCTTGCAGGATGAGATCGGCAATGTGCTGATCCGCAAGCCGGCTTCCGCCGGTATGGAAGACCATCCGGGTGTGATCCTGCAAGGACACATGGACATGGTGCCCCAAAAGAACAGCGACAAAGTGTTCGATTTCGAGAAAGACGCTATTCAGGCGTATGTGGAGGATAACGGCGAATGGGTAACGGCAGACGGTACGACCTTGGGTGCCGATAACGGTATCGGTGTAGCTACCGCCATGGCTATCTTAGCCGACAAGAACGCCGTTCATCCGCCCTTGGAGGCATTCTTCACCATCGACGAAGAAACCGGCATGTACGGTGCCAACGACCTCAAACCCGGATGGCTCAAAGGCAAATACCTCCTGAACTTGGATTCGGAGACCGAAGGCGAACTGTATGTAGGTTGCGCCGGAGGAATAGACGTGACCGCGCAGTTCTCGTACCCCGAGGTCGAGACCGTCAAAGGCGACATCGCTCTGCGTGTAGAGGTCAAAGGGTGCAAAGGCGGTCACTCCGGATGCGACATCCATCTCCAGCGCGCCAATGCCATCAAACTGCTCTTCCGCTTCCTCAAAGACGCGGTGGCGAACTTCGAGGCGCGTCTGGCATATGTAGAAGGCGGGTCGCTACGCAATGCTATCCCGCGTGAGGCGGCAGCGGTGATCACTATTCCCGAAGAGAGCTATCAGGACGTTCAAGACCTCGTGGATCGTTACGAAGACCTGTTCCTCCGCGAATACGAAGGTGTGGACGATGGCTTATCGTTCACCGCGAAAGAGGTGGAATGTCCCAAGACCGAAATGCCGGAGGATGTGCAGGATTTCCTCATCCACGCTGTCACCCTCTGCCCGCACGGCGTGTATCGCGTCCTGCCCGAAGCAAGAGACATCGTGGAGACATCCAATAACTTAGCGATGATCGCTACCCGCGAGGGCGAGCATGACGAGAAAATAGTGGAAGTATGCTGTCTGACCCGTTCGAGCGTAGAGAGCCGCAAGGAGGAACTGGCTTCTATCATCCAATCCGCTTTCTCCCTGGCAGGTGCAGAGGTGAAGTTCAGTGGCGCTTATCCGGGTTGGAAACCGAACCTCAAGAGCCAACTGCTCGCTACGATGAAAGAGACTTACCTCAAAGAGTTCGGCTCCGAACCGCGCGTGGTGATCATCCATGCCGGATTGGAATGCGGTATCATCGGCGCCAAGTACAACGGTATGGAGATGATCTCTTTCGGTCCTACGATCGAGCATCCGCACAGCCCCGACGAGCGCGTCAATATAGCTACCGTGCAGAAGTTCTACCGCTATGTGTTAGCAGCTCTCAAAGCCCTGTAATACAAGGGCTTAGAGCTGTCTGACCGGAAAATCAAAATAGGTATCCGGATAAGGTTCGTTGCGAAGCGTGAAATGCCACCATTCGGAGTCGATAGGCTCGAATCCGTGTCGTAGCATCGCGTTTCGCAGAACCAACCGGTTCTCCGATTGCCGATACAAGGGGCAATGATAATCCGGGTGGCTCTCCTCGCCAAACCAATCGAACGGCGAGCCCATGTCCAGTTCCTTGCCGGTAGCGGCATCGATGAGGGTCAGATCAACCGTTGAACCCCTGGAGTGACTCGAACGGGCGTAGATATATCCCTGCTCGAAAAGCAAGGACTTGTCCACCATCGGGTAGAACACCTTTTTCATCGTGGTATCGGCTATGTTCTCTGCCCAGCGAATGAAATGATTCACAGCCGTTTGGGGGCGGTACGCGTCCCATATCTTGATACGGTACCCGTTGGCTTTGAGTTCGTCATTGACGGCTTTCAGCGAGTCCGCCGCCTGACGGGTCATCAGGGCTACCGGTTGCTCATATCCATCAATCCGCGCACCTACGAAATTATAGGTGCTGTAATAGCGGATTTCCAAGATTGCGTCCGGCACGACGTCGGTCACGTTCACAAAATCACTATTGTCATACTCCGGTGCCTTGGACGCCTGTTGCCGGCAAGACAATGCCATCACGGCAATGAACATCAAAAAGGTAATTTTTTTCATCATTAACGTTTTTTTTTGATTATTAATGGGGCTTTAGATTAGTAACGGGGCTTTTGTTTTCTTTATGTGTAATTCCCTTCTCCCCCTCTGAGAGGGGGGGGCGGGGGGTGTCTTGGGGCGGGGGGTGTAAATCAGTTGCAAAATTACCGCTTTTTTTTGATATACGCAAGGATTTATGAAAAAAAATCAAAAATCTTTGCATATATCATTTTTTTTTCGTAATTTTGCAGCGATTTTGCGCCTGTACGCGCAGACGAGCACACGAACGATATAAAAAACTCAAATAAAATGGCTAATTTTAAGTATGCACCGATGTTTCAACTCGGTAAAGATGAAACGGAGTATTATCTGCTGACCAAGGACTATGTTTCCGTCAGCGAGTTTGAAGGACATGAGATTTTGAAAGTACAGCCGGAGGCGTTGACCCTCATGGCGCAACAGGCTTTCCATGACGTCAGTTTCATGTTGCGCCGCTCGCATAACGAGCAGGTAGCGAAGATCCTGCGTGACCCCGAGGCTTCCGCCAACGATAAATACGTAGCACTCACTTTCCTGCGCAATGCGGAGGTGGCTTGCAAAGGACAACTGCCCCTCTGCCAGGACACCGGCACGGCAATCATCCACGGCGAGAAAGGACAGGAGGTCTGGACCGGCTTCTGCGACGAAGAGGCGCTGAGCAAGGGTGTCTTCAATACCTATACCGAGTGCAATCTGCGTTATTCGCAGAACGCACCGCTCAACATGTACGATGAGGTGAACACCAAATGCAACCTGCCGGCGCAGATTGATCTGGAGGCTACCGAGGGCAACGAGTACCGTTTCCTTTGCGTGACCAAAGGCGGCGGTTCGGCGAACAAGACCTATCTCTATCAGGAGACCAAGGCACGCATCCAAAACCCCGGCACACTCATTCCTTTCCTCGTGGAGAAAATGAAATCCCTCGGTACGGCCGCTTGTCCGCCGTATCACATCGCGATCGTCATCGGCGGTACGAGTGCGGAGAAGAACCTGCTGACCGTCAAACTCGCTTCTACCCATTATTACGACTCGCTGCCGACTACCGGCGATGAGACAGGCCGTGCTTTCCGCGACATCGAGTTGGAGAAGCAACTCCTGCAGGAGGCATACAAGATCGGTCTCGGCGCACAGTTCGGAGGCAAGTACATGGCGCATGACGTGCGGGTCGTTCGTCTGCCGCGCCACGGCGCTTCATGCCCGATCGGACTCGGCGTGTCCTGCTCTGCAGACCGTAACATCAAATGTAAGATCAATAAAGACGGTATCTGGATCGAGAAACTGGATAACAACCCCGCTTCCCTCATTCCTGAAGAACTCCGTCAGGCGGGTGAGGGCGATGCTGTACGTATCGACCTCAATCAGCCGATGAAAGATGTATGCGCTATTCTGACGAAATACCCGATCGGTACACGTCTGAGCCTGAACGGCACGATCATTGTAGGTCGCGATATAGCACATGCGAAGATCAAAGCGCGTCTCGATGCCGGTGAACCGATGCCGGAGTATCTCAAGAATCACCCGATCTACTATGCCGGACCGGCAAAGACCCCGGCTGGTATGGCGTGCGGGTCGATGGGACCGACCACAGCCGGACGTATGGACCCGTACGTGGATGAGTTCCAGGAGAACGGAGGGTCGCTCATCATGCTTGCCAAAGGTAACCGCTCCATCGACGTCACCAACGCTTGTCAGAAGCACGGCGGCTTCTACCTCGGCTCGATCGGAGGACCCGCGGCTATCCTCGCCCAGAACAACATCAAATCCATCGAGTGCGTCGAATACCCGGAACTCGGTATGGAGGCTATCTGGAAGATTGAAGTGGAGAACTTCCCGGCATTCATCCTCGTGGACGACAAGGGCAATGATTTCTTCAAACAACTCAAACCCTGTGAGGGTTGCACGATATTGTAGTAAAATTTATTAATGGAGCAAAAAAGACGTAAATACAGGTTGGCGATGCTGGATGACCTGACGCTACGCGAGGTGTTTCACTTCCGCGTCAGTCTGTTGGGTGCCATCAGTTTCATCACCGTTTCGATAGTGGCATTGATACTCCTGCTCTCGGCGCTGATCGTCTATACCCCGTTACGTAATGTACTTCCGGGGTATAGTGCGAGTCTCCGCCAGCAGCTTATCGACGAGTCCGCGCGTGTGGACAGTCTGCAAGCCGACCTGACGATCCAGCGGCAGTATCTGGATGTGATCAAACAGCTGACAGCCGGTACGATCGAGACGGACAGTGTGCAGAGCCTGGATTCCATGCAAGTCGTGGAACGCGCGCATATTCTGGAGCAGCATAACGAGAACACGGATGCTTTTCTGGCGCAATATGAGCAGAAAGAGCACGAGCGTTTGTTGCTCTTCGATAATATAGCCGACCGCGATGTGAGACAGTTGTACCGCCCCGTACGAGGCGTTGTTGTGCAGGAAGCGGATCCTGCCGCCCATCAATACATCACGGCGGTTCGCACGGCGAAGAACGAGAATGTGCTTGCCGTCTTACGGGGCACCGTAGTGGCGGTTACAAGAACGGCCGATAACACCTATTCCCTCACCTTGCAGAACAGCGCTTTCGTCGCCGTGTACAGCAACATTGCACGCGTGCTCAAAACGGAAGGTACGCAGGTGGAGAAAGGAGAAACAATAGGTCTCATGGACGGCGAACACGACCTCGGAATCCGGTTGTGGGATGCAGGAAGGTTCGTGAACCCCAACGAAGTAATAGTGTGGTAACAAAGATGAAAGTCGAAACGCAAAAACAATTATGTATATTGGGCTCCACGGGCTCGATCGGAACGCAGACTCTGGATGTCGTGCGCGCTTATCCCGACCGGTACGGCGTCTATGCCCTTTGCGCGCACCGGAGCATTGACAGACTCATCGCACAGGCGAGGGAGTTCAAACCCGAAGTGGTCTGCATTGCCGATGAGAGCCTCTACGAACCGCTGTGTCAGGCTTTGGCGGATATGCCGGTCAAAGTGTGGGCGGGTTCGGAAGCCATCGCGCAGGTCGTGACGATGCCAAGCATCAACGTCGTGGTGGCGGCGATGGTCGGATATGCCGGACTCAAACCTACCATCGAAGCGATCAAAGCCGGTAAGACCATCGCACTGGCGAACAAAGAGACGCTGGTCGTCGCCGGAGAGATCATCTGCGACCTGGCGATCCGCCATCATACCCCGATCCTGCCGGTGGACAGCGAACATAGCGCGATCTTCCAATCCCTCGTGGGCGAAGACAAAAGCGAGATCGAGAAGATCCTGCTCACGGCTTCAGGAGGACCCTTCCGTACTTTCAGTCTGGATCAGATGCGGACGGTCACGGCCGCCGATGCGCTCAAACATCCGAATTGGGATATGGGCGCCAAGATCACCATTGACTCCGCGTCGATGATGAACAAAGGCTTTGAGGTCATCGAGGCCAAATGGCTCTTCGGCGTGCCGGTGGAGAAGATACAGGTGCTTGTGCATCCGCAATCCATCGTTCATTCGGCGGTGCAGTTCACCGACGGAGCAATCAAAGCGCAACTCGGCGCACCGGACATGCGGCTCCCGATCCAGTATGCTCTCTCCTTCCCCGAACGGTTGCAAAGTGATTTCCCCCGCGCAGACCTCTTCTCTATAGGCGCACTCACTTTTGAGGAACCCGACTTGGCGCGCTTTCCGAATTTAGCACTCGCTTACGAAGCGATGCGACGGGGAGGAAACATGCCCTGTGTCCTCAATGCCGCCAATGAGGTAGCGAACCTCGCTTTCCGCGAGGGACGATGCGGGTTCCTACAGATGTCCGACATTATCGAAAAGACAATGAACCAAGCCGCGTTCATCCCCAAACCCTCCTATGAGGACTATGTCGCTACCGACACCGATGCCCGCCGCATTGCCCAAAATAATTTTTAATTCGTAATTTTTAATTTCTAATTCTTGTGATACAAGCAATTCAATTGGTATTAGCCTTGTCCTTTCTGGTGATGATTCACGAGTTGGGACACTTCACCTTTGCACGCATTTTCGGAGTGCGTGTGGAGAAATTCTATATGTTCTTTAACCCCAAGTTCAGCCTTTTGCGTCTGAAGAAGTTTGACGGCAAATGGCATGTCAAGTTCTTTGCCAAAAACGATGACGAAGAATGGAACAAACACCCCGAAAACACCGAATGGGGTATAGGGTGGTTGCCTTTCGGCGGATATTGTGCAATCGCCGGTATGGTGGATGAGACGCATTCGTCGGAAGACCTGGCGGCGGAAGCGCAATCGTGGGAATTCCGCTCGAAGCCGGCTTGGCAGAGACTGCTCATCATCATGGGCGGTATTCTCGTCAATTTCCTCGGTGCAATCGTGATCTTCACCATGCTCATCTGGCATTGGGGCACGGACACACTGCCGCTCCGCAATGTCGATCGCGGACTCTATTATTCCGAGATTCTGCAAGGCGAAGGATTTGAACAGCAGGACCGTATTCTGACGATCAACGGCGAAGAGCCGGAGACCCTCTCCGATGCGGTTCAAGCGATGATCATTGAGGGCAAACGCGAGGTCACGGTGCTCCGCGGTACGGACACCGTCACGCTCATCCTATCGGAGGATCTTGGCACCCGTTATCTCGCGCTCCAGAATGCGCATGACAAAGCGGAACGCGAGAAAGCGCGCGCCGATCAGTCCTACCAGAAACAGCGCTATGTGCTCGTCACGGAGTGGATCCCGTTCGTCGTGGATACCGTTCTGCCGGGCAATGCCGCATACCTTGCCGGCATCCGGAAAGGAGACAGCATCGTCGCCATAGACGGTGTACCGACGCCTTGTGCCGTGATGGTGCCTATGGAACTGCAAAAACACCCTTGCGACTCGATCACGATGGACTATTACCGCGATGGAGAACTACAGACGGCGCGACTGTTCATCGGTGACCAGGGTAAGATAGGAGCCGGTCCCAAGAACCAGCTGGCGTATTTCCGGATCGAACATACCGACTATTCGTTCTTCCAAGCTATCCCTGCCGGTATTCGCTACGGATGGAATATATTGGCGATGTACGTCAAGCAGTTCCGCCTCGTCTTCACCAAAGAGGGCGCACAGTCCCTCGGCGGCTTTGGCGCGATCGGATCGATGTTCCCCGCGTTCTGGAGCTGGTACGCTTTCTGGCATATGACCGCTTTCCTGAGCATCATCCTGGCGTTCATGAATTTCCTGCCGATCCCGGCTTTGGACGGAGGTTATATCCTTTTCCTTCTCGTCGAGATGATCTCCGGACGCAAACCCTCCGATAAGTTCCTCGAGAAAGCCAATAACATCGGTTTCTGGCTCCTCATCGCCCTCCTCGTCTTCGCCAACGGCAACGATATATTGAAATATTTCTTCTAACACCCTTTCACCCCCTCTGAGAGGGGGACGGGGGGTGTCTAATAATACGATAGTTATGAATAATATAGAACAACCAAATCATGCTTCTTTCACCCCCTCTGAGAGGGGGACGGGGGGTGTCTTTGTACACGAATCTTCTTACGTGGACGAAGGATGCCAAATCGGCAAAGGAACAAAAATATGGCATTTCAGCCATATTATGAAAGGCTGTATCATCGGAGAGGACTGTAATATCGGTCAGAATGTGGTGATCTCGCCGGATGTAGTGCTCGGGCGTAACTGTAAGATACAGAATAACGTCTCCGTCTATACCGGTGTGCGTTGCGAGGACGATGTGTTCCTCGGACCCTCGATGGTTTTCACGAACGTGATCAACCCCCGTGCAGCGGTCAGTCGCAAGGATGAATACCGCGAGACGGTTATCAAACGCGGTGCATCGGTCGGCGCGAACGCCACCATCGTCTGCGGACATACCCTCGGCGAGTATTGCCTTATCGGGGCGGGTTCGGTCGTCACCAAAGATGTACCGCCCTATGCCCTTATGGTCGGCAACCCTGCCCGCCAAGTAGGATGGATTAACGCCCACGGAGATAAATGTGCTTCCCTCGAAGAAGCAATGAAATAAATTGTAAATTATGATTCAGAGAATTCAAACATTGTATTTGTTAGCCGTCGTGATTTTGGGAATCACGTTGTGTTTCCAACCTGTATTGCAGTTCGTTTCTACCGAGGAAGCGGCGGAACTGCAAGTGTATGAACTGAGTGCTTTGGGCGGTGCTCCCCTGCCCGGAATATGGGGCTTGTTGCTCACTACGGTGCTTATTCCCGTTCTTGCGCTCGTGGATATCTTCCTTTATAAGAAGCGCCTTGTCCAAGCACGGCTTAATATCTTCACCGTGATGCTCTGTCTGGGCTATTACGGTGTGCTCGCTATCTATGTATGGCAAGCGAAACTGGCTTTAGGGGTGGATTGGCATGTCCTCCCTTGGGCGTCGATACCCTTGGTATGCCTGGTATTAACCCTCATGGCTACGCGCCGTATCCTCAAAGACGAGGCGCTTGTGCGCGCGGCCGATAGACTCCGATAAGTATGATTACGCTCTCTTCTATTCTATTACAGGTTGCTACTCCTTCGCCGGAGGAAATCCAAGCCAAACAAGATTCGATCATTAGAGGGCTCGAAATGATGCTTCAGACCGCCCAGAATGACCCGAAGACTTTCTGGCAAGAGGTGGTTGATTCGATGATCCGGTTCGGACTACAGGTCCTTGCAGCGTTCGCAATTTTCGTGGTCGGTATTGTTGTGATCCGATGGGTGCAACGTATTCTCAAGCGTACGTTCGAACGCCGGAAAACAGAGCCGACCATCGCTTCGTTCGTTTCGTCTTTTATCTCCATTTCGTTAACGATCCTCCTGATTATCCTCACTGTGGGAGCATTGGGCGTGAATACAACTTCGTTGGCGGCACTCTTGGCGGCCGGAGGTATGGCTATCGGTATGGCGCTTTCGGGAACCGTGCAGAACTTCGCCGGAGGTATCATGATTCTTGCCTTCAAGCCCTTCAAGGCGGATGATTTCATCGAGGCACAGGGCACTATGGGTAAGGTCATAGAGGTCAATATAACCGCTACAAAGATCCTGACGACGGATAACAAGGTCATTATTTTGCCCAACGGCTCGCTCTCCAACGGGAACATTATTAACTATACCGCGCGGCCGTTAAGGCGTGTGGATTGGGAGGTGAGTGTGTCCTATGGCGTGGACGCCAAGGCTTGTAAAGCGGCTATCCGGGCGATCCTCGATTCGGATAAACGGGTGTTGCAAGCGGATACGGATATGGATGAGATATACAAGGAATTGCAAGTCTCCGCCTTCCAACTCTCGGTGGTCAATTACCGCATGGATTCGATCCCCGAACCGTTTGTGGGACTCAAGAGCCTTAATTCGAACGATATCACGTTTGTTGTGCGTGCGTGGGTGCGTTCTACTGACTATTGGGATGTGTTCTTTGACCTCCAGGAGCGTTTCTATACCGAACTCCCGCCGCAAGGCTTTACTTTCGCTTATCCGCATGTGGATGTCACGATGATCAATTAGAACACCCCCCAACCCCCTCTCAGAGGGGGAGAAGGGATTAGTCCAAAATGTCCTACAATGACCAATCTCAAATCTCAAATCTCCCCTGTCTTGCTCGGCAAGACGCTCCCGGAACTGCAAGAAGTCGCCCAATCGGTCGGCTTGCCGAAGTTTGCCGGCAAGCAGTTGGCGGAATGGCTCTATGTGCGCCGTGTCCGTACGTTTGACGAGATGACCAATATCTCCCTCAAAGGTCGCGAAGCACTCAAAGCGAACTATATAATAGGAAGGCACGCGCCCGTGCGCGAGGCCATCAGCGCCGATGGCACCCGCAAGTACCTCTTTGCCGTCTCACCCGCTAACCCCTTCTCCCCCTCTGAGAGGGGGGCGGGGGGTGTCTTCATCGAAACGGTTTATATCCCCGAGGACGACCGCGCTACGCTCTGCGTCTCTACCCAAGCCGGCTGTAAGATGGGGTGTCGTTTCTGCATGACCGGCACGCTCGGTTTTCACGGCCATCTGCCCGCTTCCGAGATCCTCAACCAAATCTTCGAAATCGACGCTTTAGTATCTCCCCTCTCTCTCTCCAATCTCGTCTATATGGGCGAGGGGGAACCCATGGACAATATAGATCAGGTTCTCCGTTCGCTGGAGATCATGACCGCACCTTATGCCTGTGCCTGGTCGCCCAAACGCATCACCGTCTCCACCGTCGGCATTCCTGCTATGAAGCGGTTCTTGAACGAAAGCGAGTGCCACCTCGCCGTCTCCATGCACAATCCCTTTGCCGTGGAGCGCGCGCAGATCATGCCCGCGGAGAAGTTGATGTCCATCTCGGACGTCGTTTCCCTCCTCAAACAGTACGATTGGTCTCACCAGCGCCGCATCAGTTTTGAGTATATCTGCTGGGCGGGAAAGAACGATACCCCGCGTCATGCCAAAGAGTTGCTCCGGCTCCTCAAGGGGCTCAATTGCCGTATTAACCTCATCCGTTTCCACGAAGGCGTAGAGGCAATCTCCCACTCATCCACTCATCCACTCACCCCCTCTGAGAGGGGGCAGGGGGGTGTTCCCTTCCCGGCTTCGGACGAGAAGCAGATGGCATGGTTCCGGGATTACCTCTCCTCTAACGGCTTGACCACTACCATCCGCCGTTCCCGCGGCGAAGACATCCTTGCCGCTTGCGGCATGCTCGTCAATGCCTTGAATGAGGGCGCCTGATTTTTTGTCAATTACTGAACTTTCCCGCGTGGTCTTTGACAGGTAAATAAGAGAAGATAAAAGCACTCAAAGAGATAAATAAAGATAAATTCGCAGCGAGTCAAATATTGGTTTTGGTCAAAAATTATCGAAAATTAAGGAAAATTGTGGATAATTGTCTTTAATTGTTGACTTAAAGAAAAATTCCCCAATTAACAATGCAAATTTTGCGGAAAGAAGGAACAATAAATGATTGTTTTTTCTTAAAACGTAAAAAAAACAATAAAAAATTGAATATTTTTATTAAAAAATTTGCACATGTCGTAAAAAATCAGTACTTTTGTAGCCAAAAGTCATTGGAAAAAGGTGCTGAACTTGGAAAAAAGTCGTACCAAAAAGGTGTTGAAATGATATAAAAGTCGCTATAAAAAGGTGTTATGTACAAACGAAAAATCGAAACTGTCCTTCAGAATTGGAAAGGACAATCAAAGCGTAAACCGTTAATTATCAAAGGTGTACGGCAATGTGGAAAAACCAGTTCTGTGCGAGATTTTGCGCAAATGAACTACGAGCATGTTATCTACCTGAATTTCCTTGAAAAGAAATCCTATAAGACCTTCTTTAATGGGGATTTGGATGTAGAGACCATAACGACTAATATTGCTCTTGGAATTATCGGTGTGCAGTTTGTGCCGGGCAAGACATGTCTGATTTTCGATGAGGTGCAGGATTGTCCGCGTGCTCGTGCATCCCTCAAGTTTTTCTGTCTCGATGGCAGGTACGATGTGCTGTGTACCGGCTCGTTGTTTGGTGTTAATGGCTATAAAACAAAAGAAGAACAGCAAGAAGAAGAGGAAGCCTCTATCCCTGTCGGTTTCGAGGAAATCGTGAATATGTATCCCATGGATTTTGAGGAATGGTTGTGGGCAAATGGCATCCTGCCGGAACAAATAGCCATCCTGCGGCAACATTTGGCAGAAGAGAAACCCCTCAACGAGACTTTCCACCATCGTTTCCGTCAGTTATTGCTTCAGTATGTGTTCGTCGGTGGTATGCCGGAAGCTGTAGAGAAATTCCTGACAACCCATAACATGGGTGAAACCCGCAAAGTGCAGATGAGTATTATCGGCAGTTATGAATCTGATATGATCAAATATGCACCGACCGCCGACAAACCGCGTATTCGAGAGTGTTTTGAGTCAATTCCAAAACAGTTAGCTCGGGATTATAAGAAGTTTACCTATACCGTTATTCGCCCAAATGCCAAAGGGCGCGACTATGTCGGTAGTCTGCAATGGATAGAGGATGCTGGAATCATTCGCCGTTGTTATAACACACAGATAACAGAATTACCGCTGGAAGGTGTAGCTATGAAAGACCAGTTCAAAGTCTATATGGCAGATACGGGTCTGCTTGTATGTATGTTGGAGGAAGGCACCGCATGGAGTATCATGCAGGGCGATTTAGGCGCATACAAGGGGGCAATTTACGAAAACTTAATGGCGGATATCTTAGGTAAAATGGGGCGTAAACTCTATTATTTTCACAAGGATAGCGGATTGGAGATCGATTTCCTGATGCGGTACAAAGGAGAATGTGTGTTAGTCGAATGTAAGGCGCGTACCGGCAATGCCAAATCAACCGGCACCATCCTCAAACATCCCGAGAAATATCATGTAAAGCATGCAATTAAATGTGGCGATTATAACATTGGACGAGAAGGAGAACTATTGACTATTCCGTTCTATATGGCTTTCCTGTTGAACGAATTATAGGTACTTTCCTTCCGTATATTGATAGCATCCAAAAATAATTTTAAAGTCATTTTTAGGGCCTTTTGGGGCATTGCGGACGGTGTTCTTTATATCCTCCGCGGCAACCGGCTCTACAACCTCCAAGGCGCGCAAGTCCGATAAAGCCTTTTCCCCAATTCAAATTCAGCCAAATCGGTGAAATTTTCATCGATTTGGCGCGTTTTGGTTGTTTAATTCAGCCAAATCGGTGAAATTTTCATCGATTTGGCGTGTTTTGGTGATATTTGAGCATCTCGTTTTGAGGGGCTTGTTTTTTATGTCTAAATAGTACTGTTGCGATAATTTACGTACATAAACGAACAAAGATATAAACAAAAATAAAGCATGCAGTTTTTTTCTTTCAGTCAAAAATTACCAAAAATGTTCCAAAAAAATTTATTGTTCACGAATTTAACAAATTAAACTAATATTTCTTTTTGGATTTTTTGGGGGTGTTTTGGGCAGTTTTGGTCAAAAATACTTCCTAATAAACATAGACGTGAGCGAAGCGTAATAATCGACAGAGCGTTGTAGCACAGAACACCTTATTAAAAGGGGAAAAAGCAAAAAATAATCAAGACTTAAGTGAAACGAAGACCGTATAGAATAATTACATTACAAGGAATTTATGCCTTGAAAAATAGATTTTGAGGTTGAAAAGAAACCGCAGCACTCGGATTTGGCTGTACATGTATCACAGATTGGGAGATATTTGTTCTTCCAATCGGAAATGGATTGCTTGGCAAATGGACGCAAGGATCCCGGCAAGAGGCACAACGGGAGATTGAAAAGCGAGACATCAAACTCCAGTTGAGCAAGGTATTGAACTGCTTGTTGCAGTTGGGGCATGTAGTCGAGCGGTTCAATCCAAATGAGGTTGCGGTTCTTGATGGTATAACCGATGTCTTCCATCGCCATGAAAGCAACCGTTGAAACAAAGGCAAGGTTCTTGGAAATGAAACGCGCCATTTGCGGTAAGCGTTGGTAGTTCTGCTTGGTCAGGACAATGCGCAGTTCAATATCAATATCATTGGCGGCGAGGTTATAGAGACCTAAGAGCGTTTGGTTATAGGCGTTCTTTGCTCCGGCAATGCGGTCGTGAATGATTGGCGAATCGGAATGAAACGGCACACCGACAATGACCATTCCTTCGGACACTTGCGCCAACTTTTCTGCATAGGGTCCATCAGCGAATTGGCGACCATTGGAGAGGATTTGGATATGCGTGTTAGGTAGGCGCTTGCGGATATGAGCGATTAGGTCAAAGAGGCGATCGCCGAGCAAGGTTGGTTCGCCACCTGTGACGCCGATAGTTGGCAGTTCGAAAGGTGCGCTGTCTATGAGACGGATGTTCTTCTCGTAGAAGAAATCTATATCGTCCCGCTTCACCGGCGGTTGACAGCACATGAGACAATGGTTGTTGCATTGTCCGGTGACGAACAGCGCATTGTCATTGGATTGTATGTCGATTATATCACGCATTGCGACCTTTGATCCATTGGGTGAAGATAGGCATCACTTCCTCGTTGCGGTTTTTGAGCAGCGATAAGATGTGTTCGATGATGGCTTTGTATTTCCGGCACAAGAGCGATGTCGGTCGATGTCCGTACATGGAGCCTTGTGTGCTGTAGTTGCGCACCGGGTCGGCTCCGCAATAGGATTGCAGGGCACAATCGGAACAACCTGCGATTGTTTCCGTAGCCCAACAATCGGCAAAGTGTTGTGCTTTCTCCCCGTAGAATAACGATTCGTAGGTATCGGAGATATTGCCTAAGCGGAAGGTATAGTCACCAGCCTCAGCCAACATTCGAGATTCGTCGGAAGCATAGACACCTCCGTCATAATTATAGACCACGACGCTGTTTACGATACCTGCTGGTGATTGCAAGTCCACAAAGCCGATCGGGAACGGTGTGAGGATCTTCTGTAAGATGAGCCGTGTGAACTCTTCCACAAACAATTCGCCGGATTTGTTGATCTCGATGATATAATCCAACATCTGCTTGTAGAACTCGATGAAGCGCGTGGTGTAGGCTTCCCAATCGTTGTTCTCCGTGGCTAATCCGTAGGGATTGAGTGCGCGGATGAAGATAGAACGGAAGCCGTTTTCGCGGTAGGCATCGACTATCTCTTTGGGGTAGTCAAGAGCCGGAACCGATGTGGTCATCAGTGCCGAAACTTTGTCTTCGCCTAAGGTCTGACGCGCGAGTGCAATGCCGGCAACCACTTTCTCGTAGCTGTCTATCTTGCCGCGATTGGAGTTGTGCAGGTTACGCGGTCCGTCAAGCGAGGTTGAGATGAGGATATTGAACTGCTTACAAAGTGTAAGCACTTCGTCCGTAAGGTGGACGCTATTCGTGCAAAGAACGTAGGTTAGCGTCTTGTGGGCAGTTTGGTTCAAAGCCTCAGCCTTTTCTATCGCTGCTCTAATGAGATGCGGCACAAGGGATGGTTCGCCACCTTGAAACTCCATCGTGAGGTGTTCGGACGGTGAGCGGAACATAAGTTCAACGGCTTTGAGTAAGTCGGGTAACTTCATGTCTTTGCCGTGAGCGCATTCCTGTTGGCTCGTTGCTTGGCAATAAACGCAGTTCTGGTTGCAACGAAGCGTGAGCACAAAGATATGTAAAGCCGTAAATGAATCAAGGAAGGCTTTCTTCGTGCGTAAGCGCGCGGCAAGGATGTCTATGGTAGGCGGGATTGGTGTCGGAGAAATGAAGAAGTTAGCCAACAGGTCGTGGTATAGTTCTTCGTCTTTTGAAATTTCACGGTTGACGATACGCGCTGCTGTTCCTTGGGGACAAAACAGATAATCCCCTACCTCATTGACCAGCAATTCGGAATCTTCAAATCGCTCAAATCGGAATGGCAGCAGGTAATACATCACTCGGTTATTGCTTCGAAGTCATCGTTATTGGCAAACGCCTTGATATAGAGAATTGTGCGCAGATCTTTGGTTTCATTGTCCACAATCTGCTGCACCTTGAAGTCATTGAGACGAGTTAGGAAACGCTCTTTGAGCGCCGCTTCGTTTTCAGTGCATTGCGGCTTGGGTTCAAAGGTAAGCGTCTCTGTCTTGCCGTTGAGTTGACGAGAGACGATATATTGGTTGGTTTCCCAATATACCGCCTTACTGATTACCTCATCGGAGAAGATGGTTATATCAATAGTGAGGGTAAGCATTTATTTGCAAAAATCTTTGATACCTTCTATGGTCTTCAAATCTGCTATTCCCGTTTCCTGGTATATACTTTTAAGAGTTCTTTGAAAGTTTTTAACTCCATTTTCTACCACCTCGTCATATATAGCATAGCCAGCATCATTCGTTTTCAAGTCCTTGATATCCAAAAACCTTTTTTTACTTAATAATGTTGCCAGCACCTTTACATCGGTACCAATACATCCCTTACGCAATTCACGATCCCCAAGTCTAAAGATATAGTTGCCATTGTCAATGGCTTTTGGTTGGGTTTGTTGTGTAGTTGTAGCTGGTTTCTGTGTCGTTGTCGTTGTAGCAGGTTTGCTTGTGGTCGTAGTTGTAGTACGCGTTGCCGAAGAGGACGACGAAGAAGATGATGATGACGAACCGCCATAGTAACCACCGGAACTGGAGCGATGCGAACTATGCGAACGGTGCGAACTATGACTGCGGTGTGAACTATGCCCAGCTACCACATATGCTCCTCCGTTACCAAACTTGATAACATATTTCTGTAATTTCTTCGTGAGAGAATTGGACACAGAAATCTTCTTTCCGGAAGAAAGCATATCATTTACCACATTACTGATATTGACATCAGGATTAGCGGAAGCCATACTTGCAGTGGAAGCCATTAACATTCCGCTCAGGACTTTCTTAAATGAGTTTTTCATTGCGCATCTGTTTTTTGCTCGTTCTTATTTCCGTAATCTGAGAAGACCAGATTTTTCAGTTTAATCAAAAGTGGTTTGAGGTACTGCCATATCAAAGCACATAGCCAGACAAAGCCCTTCCATATCCATATGACGGGATATAAGAAGACCATTATTACCATCGTTAGACAACCTGCTAACGTCTTTTGCTCTTTCTTTGTAATTAGTTTTCTTTTACCCATAATTACAAACTCCAATCAGACAATTGATACGATGACTCAACAATCTCTTCTATTTCATCGGGCAGATTATAGAAGAAATCCATATCGGTTATTATTTCGATGTCGTCCACCGACATTGCGTATTTATTCAAAGACTTATGCCCTGCTTGGTTTGGCATCATAAAGCCGATGGCACTCCAAGAATCGCCTTTTTTACGCAAAACAACTTTAAAGAACGCGTCCGGCACAGTTATTTGGTGGTACATGCCGATTGTTTGGGGCTTGGCAGAAATAATAGGTCCACACGCGATATACACTTTTTCGTATTGTGTTGCCATCGTTCGAAGATGCTCCTCCAATGCTTTCCAGTCACCACCATTTAGATTGTGATTCTGAGGACAGATATTGGAAAGATAGAAACTTTCTGTCATTGCTTGCTCACTCCATTTCATATCACCAGCAGGAGCCATGTGACCACGATCATAGCCGGAGTTTTTATAATCATCAGTGGTCGGGCAACCGATTATTTGAGGGTCTGGTTCAAAATGCTTTGCACGTGGTGTTACACCAGCAACTTCTTCACTGGTGAGGTCATATGCAACCCAATTGGGGATATTATGTTTGGTATTAAAGGACACCGTATATCCTATATGCTCTACAAGTTTTTCAGAAACGCCAGTATTAGTTATCTTCGGCAACTCGTATTTGAGCGATGCGGCGACTTCGGTCGTTTGACCATCACCTTGCGCTTGTGAGGTGTTAGTAACCGACACCGCTATGATAATCGCAACAATATACACTAATGATAGTGTGGCATTGATCTTTATATGACGTGATTCTTGTTCTTTCATGATAATGGTAAATCTTCTATTTCTATTTGTGATAATCTATCTGTAGTCAAATTCACTTCGTGTGCAAGGCGATTAGCTTGACGCTCTAATGTTTTTTCGAACACATTACGGACTAAACGACCATTTCCGAAGTTTGCATCTTTGTTAGCCACCTCATTTTCAAAATATTGTTTCAATGCTTCCTTTGTACCCTCTCCAAAGTGGTATTCATATTTCTTCATATTAGCTTCAAATATCTGCAATAGTTCATCCGCTGAATAATCAGGGAATTCTATATAGCGGTTGAAGCGGGATTGCAATCCGGGGTTAGAATCAATGAAATCTTTCATATTCTTGGTATAACCCGCAAGAATTACTATCAATCTGTCGCGGTTATCTTCCATTCGTTTGAGGAGCGTTGCAATGGCTTCTTTTCCGTAGTCGCTTTCTCCTCCACCGATGAGCGAATATGCTTCATCAATAAAGAGCACTCCATCTAAAGCGCTATCAATGATTTTGTTTGTCTTGACCGCTGTTTGTCCGACATATTCGGCAACCAATCCAGCACGATCGGTTTCTACCAGATGACCTTTGCTTACAACACCAAGGTTCTTGTATATCTTAGCCAATATACGTGCAACAGTGGTTTTACCTGTTCCGGGGTTGCCTGTAAATACACAGTGATACGAAACAGCAGATGTTTTAAGACCTTTCGCGGCACGCGTCTGCTGGATCTTAATGAAGTTCGACAACGTTTCAACTTCTTTCTTTACGGAATCAAGTCCAATCAGTTCATCTAACATTTTAGCCGGATTTTGTGTTTTGGGTTTAGAGGCCGGCTTTATAGTGTCTTTAGGCATTGTGTCGCCTTCAGCTTTTGTGTAATCTTCTCCCATTATACCCATGAGCAATCGTTCCAAATACACCTTATCTTTAATGAGCACCTCACGGCCTTCAGTTCCTTTGTTTGGACCAACGATGCCCGCTGCCTCCAATTGGTCAGATAGTTTACCAGCTCTATTATAGCCGATTTCAAACTGACGTTGTATTTTGGAAGTTGAACCATCTTGATTAGCAACAATCCATCGGGCAACATCTGCAAAAATCGGATCTAATCGAGGTATATGCGGAGCAGAAATAGGAGTAAGTTCTTGTTCTTCCTCATCCTCTTCTGGAACGAACTCCTGATTGCCTCCACCTTGCAATTTTAGTATGTTGCTCAACCATTCTGCTTCTTCACTGGTAACAGTGTTATCAGCTTTTGCTGTTATTGACGCAAACCGATATATATCGACCAAGAATTTGCGGTGTAAAGTTGTATCATTTGAAGATAGTAAACGAGACATCAAGAAAACCTCAGAAAGCGCCGGAGCCGTGTCAATATATGCCTTGATGCCTTTGAGTATTGATTCCGCATCAGCCTGATAAACGGCTTTAACTATTGCAAGGTTAGCAAAGGGTTTCTTCGGTGCACAGCCTTTAGTAAGCGCGATGAAATAGAACAATCCCAGACCTTCTTTGCTACTTAAGTCTATAAGATGTCCTAAGCCAGTATAGCAACGGGTAACATCAATCCAGAACAACAAACGCACTTTGTCTTTAACATCCGTCATCGGAGCACCGTTCATTACGAATTGAACACCCATTGAACTAACAAGAGTATCAATGTCATGCAGCCGCACAACTCTCTCGTAATCTGCATATAAATCTTCAGCGGCTTTGGTTACTTGATTGTAATATTCTTCTGTTATTTCGTGAGGATCTGTGGCGGGTGAGGAAGCGTTTACTGATTGAGAGGCTTTATTTTTAGCATAAATAGCTACAATAACATGCGTTAAGATAAGTATACAAATAAATACACAGCCTACCCACGTATTTATACCAAAGCCCATCAAGGCCAGCACTATTACAAGAAGCCACAAAGAGAAAGATAGCATCTTGATGAAGAAATCCTTACAACCAGTATTATCTGAAGTCATTTGCGTATTACTTTTATTTCCTCCTATTCGTTGGCGATTATACAAACCTGTTCCCGGAATACTTGTATTGAAATACGTTCCGTTTGGACCGAATGTCATACTTGCGCCACGTGGTCCAATAGTGGTGCTTATTCCTTTTCTACCAAAGTTTAGTCTTACACCCGGTATAATGGATTTACGTTTTCTCCAAGTCCAAGCCATTACTTTTCTGCCTCTTTCTCTTTTTTAGCCTCCCGTAATTCCTCCAGATAACTTGCCGTAATTACACCCGAAGGCAAAGCAATTACCGCAACACCTAAAATAGCGGAAATCATACTTATTATTCGACCTAAATCTGTAGCCGGATAAATGTCTCCATATCCAACCGTTGTCAATGTCGTTGTCGCCCAATATAGCGCATCAAAGAAATCATTGAACATATCCGATTCTTCAATATTGAACATGATGAGCGCCGTTGTAACGATATAAGCAACAGCTATCAAGAAGACCGTAAACAGGATGTGACGCTCCTTGTGCAATACTTTGAACAAGATTTGCATGTTCTTCGAATAGCGAATGAAGCGGAACACACGCATGATCTTCAGCAGACGTGTCAAACGGAAGAGTTTGAAGGCGCGGTTGAAAATATTGAAAGATGGGATAATGGACAACAAATCCACAATGGCGAACGGAGTAATCGGATACAGAAGGAATGCTTGCCATTTCTTGCGATTAGGTATTTTGAAATCAGCCGTAAACCATCGCAGAAGATAATCAAGAATAAAGAACGACACAGACACTTTGTCGAACCATTCAAACAATGAAGTCTGCTCTCGGAAAGCAAGCGGCACAAGGCTGATGACAATTAGTACTAACATCAACCAATCGTAGATTCTACTTATAAGAGCATTGCTTTCTGTCTCAACAATGTCAAATATATCTTTTCTCCAGTCTTTCATTTGCAAGATTTGTGATTATTATTTGTTAGTATTACTCTGTGGATTACTGCTCGGCACTTGCCACATCTGAAATTCAGGGTATCTCTTGTTATAATCATTTGTTACCTTCATCAACATGTCTTCTAACTCATAATAATCTTTCATCATATCCTTGTACAATGCGAAACGGATTCTTATATCATTTTTATCAAAACTTGCACGGTAGGCACTTTTTGAATCAATCACGGATAGGATGCGACTACTTTTTATAGAGCCAATAGTACATATCACGGGAAATGACAGGCAATGAGAGAGTAGTTGCAAAACATTTAAGTCCTCTCTAATTCTATTTGCATTTAGTTCCAAACATAATAAAACCTGCGGTTTAAAGTGTACATCAACGTCGCATTCTCCATCCTTATCAGTCAAATCAATGCTTTGGCTATATTTTGAAACATCTTCCTGAAATAGTGATTGACTTAATTCTGCAAATGGCATTCTTTGATAGTTGTCTTTATCAGAGCTAAAATTGAATAGTCCATTAAATTCCTTCGTTAGATGGTTAAGAACCGCTACTACACGATGTTCTTCTTCGTATTTTCTTTTAGCGGTAGGGATAAACTCGGATAAAAAGAAAAAGATAAAACCTGCGATATAACTTAAAGAGAGTGTTAATATAACACTATTAATGGCTTTACATCCAGCTTCCGAAAAATTGCATGGTATATGAAGTGCAGGAAAACTTACCCAAAATGCAAAAGCAATTGCAATCAAAAAGAGCACCCCAACACCAGCGTATCGGATTAATTCTCTTTTGTATATTTCACATTTTGCTTTATCCATTGAGTTTAATATCTTACATTTTGCTTAATAATTCATCTGTCGGTTGCTCCAGTTTGACAAAGCCGAACCACTTTTTACCGAGGTCTTTGAGACTTGCGCCGATGAGATAGACGGTGTCATCGATACACAAGAATCGGTCATGTGCGCGGTCAAACTGCTTTACCTCAATGGGCGAGTACTGCGCATTGTGTTTCTCAAAATCAAGCGACAACTGACGCGAGATATTCTTGGTATAAACGACCGCATCTACACCTTTGTTGCGCTTATCCAACATCGTCAGCACACTATCGTCCACATAATTGTCAATCAGCACAATGCGTTTTTTTGCTTCGCGGATACGTTCGTTGATAAAGGTATAAGCATCAAAAATCTGACCATCATAGAAGATGCCCTTTTCCGGATTCTCCGAATTGTCATCCAAGCGACGGAAGACCTCTTCAAAATTACGGTTTGTTTCTTCTTTGAAAGCAACTAAACTTAATTGTGTGCGCTCTAACACCTCTATGCGTTGGAACACCTGCGCGTGCGACCCAATAAAATGACGCATCGCGTTGAACGCGCGCATGATTTGTATATTAACATTGATCGCTTGCTGAGAACGCAGAACAGAACTAAGCATAGCCACACCATTTTCGGTAAAGGCATAAGGTAAGTGCTTGATATTGTGCCCTCTACCGTTCAAGGTCGCAAATTGCGACCTTGAAAGTTCGCCATCCTCGTTCAAAGTCGCAAATTGCGACCTTGAAGATTCTGCCTCTTCTTTAGAGAGTTGGAACATAAAGTCTTCAGGGAAACGCTCTATATTACGTTTCACTTGCTCATTAAGACGCTTTGTCTCTACGCCATACAGACGTGCCAAATCGATGTCTAGCATGACTTGCTTGCCACGGATGACGAGGATGAGATTCTCTATACTCTCCAACGGCTGAAATGATGCCGATGCTACTTTTACTATTTCGTTTTCCTTTGCCATATCCTTATTTTATAACTGGTCGCAAACTGCGACCGGTTCGAACTGGTTCCATTTTGGAACAAGTTGGATTTCGAGTACTTTCCAAAATGGAAATAACTGAAATCGCACCCAAATCGGGTGCAAAATTACTACTTTTTTTTGACATATGCAAGTAAATCGCTTGATTTGTGCTTGGAAAGATGATTTTGAAAGGATTCTTGCGTAAAATTACACAAAAGTTTTTTTTTAAGGCAAAAATCTTGCATAATTCAAAAAATTACAAATGAGCAATTCGAATGCTACTATCGTAAGAACGGCATCGACTATGACTACGACGGCAGTTGGCAGAATCAATTCTATCATCACTTTGAAGTTTTACAAAGGTATATAAAGTTCTACAAAGTTTTTTTAGATTTATGTGTTGAAAATGTGCGGGAATTTACAAAGTTCGTCACAAAAATGTGTGTGACTTCACAAAAATTCATCACAAAAATGTGTAAAACATTTGCATAAGTCATTTTTTTTTTGTACCTTTGCAGCTCTTTACAAATTAACATCATAATGGCACAGCGATACCAGACACGTTTTGACTCGTTCGAGGGTTTAGAGACCGTCGTACAAGCGATAGAGGGCTTCTCTCAGGAGCGCTTTCTGGCATCGTTGCATCTGAGCAACAGGCGCACGGCGATGGACATAGCCGCCCTTGACACAAAGCTGCTGGGAGCCATAGCGAACTTGCAAGAGCAGCACGCGCAGTTGTTGGATTTCTCGCTGACTTTCAACACTCAGTTTGTAACGCGGAACAACCACTATTTCAACTCGGCACATCAGTTGCTGCGCAAGATACATTCCGGCGTGACGCAAATGAAGGACATATACAAGCGGTTCACTCCAAACAGCAGTACTTCAGTACCCGCTTCTATTCAAGATTACACGCCACCGTCCATTTTTGAGCGTTCGTCATTGGGCATCGCACCTTTTACGCGCCCTATGTTCGGACTGGAGGCTTATACTCCGGAAGTACAACGGCTTTGCATGGATATGAAGCGGTTCTTTGATGTGTTGCGCGAATCATTGCTTGTCTGCTTGGAGGTCATCCGGCAAGAGCAATACATCCGCAGAGACCCCAACCAATGCACGGAGTTATACCATGATTTCAAAGAGGAAAACTATCTCCGCATAAGAAAACACATCAATAGTATCCGGCTTAACACGAGCGAGTTCAGCCCTGACAACAATCCGGCGATTGATTTAAGGCAAGCCAGTGATAGCGAGGAAGAATTCTCGCAGAAAGGTTTTCACAATCTCGAATTCGATGATGTGTGTTCGCTTGCGACCAAGGAATTAGTGGAGGAGGAACAGCGCGGTATCTATACAGCAGAAGAATTGCAGTTGTTTGCGGAAGACCGCGAGAAGATCTCTTCGGTGCGGTATATTATCTCGCATTTTGACGAGTATCTGCCCGCCAATCCAAGGCGCAAGACCGTGCCTGCGGATTATGTGGCGTGCCTAATGGGATGGTGCGAAATACCGATTAAGAAAAACTTGGCTTTCGTGAACTATTTTGCAGCGACTTACAAGAAGGCTAACGGGCAATACAAGCCACCTTCCAACTCAGCTGTCAATGTGAAGAAAAGAACCTCATGGAAGGGCATTCCGGAGTTCGAACACCTCATTTCACAATGGGAAAGCGTAGAAATTAGTTGATTCTGCGCTTTTTTTTTGTGCCCAAATTTACAGATTCTAAAACGATTTACTCACATCGTTTTCATTTTCCGTTTCAAAATCTGCATCGTTTGTTTTAAAATTGACATTTTATTAAAACGAAAAGCGGGTTTGTTTTAGATTTTGTATTTTGCATTTTAAGTCCGTTTTAGCACGGACTATTTTTGTTTTAGAAAGTGCTGAAACACAGCGATTTACAATCAATTTCAAAACTTGCTCATATCAAAAATAAGCAGTAATTTTGCACCGCTTTTCAAAAAATGGTCTAATGATTGCCCCAAAGCCTATTCGCTTAATTCGCATAATTAGCCGTTTTTGGAATCCATGAAACCCTATTTTTTAACCGCGAAAGTTTGTGTGTCCGCACGTGCTTTGAGTGGCCACTCGCATACAACCGAGCACAAAACTTTTACACATTATGCAAAACAACAATTCAAACAACAACTCAAACTATGAAGTAATCGACCGTTTTTTCGCTGCGCAAGTAGCATGTAACGAATCCGAGGCGACGCTGAAAGCACTCCGTCCGCAGGTGGAAACCGCCGTGCAGGCGCTCATCAAAGAGCAGGGGTTGCCGTCCAACTTCACCGGCACCATCGAGTACCACGGTTTCAAAATCATCGTCAGCCGACCCAAATCGTTCACGTGGGAGAAGAACACCAACCCCGCCGTGACCTCCGACCCCAACCACGCTATTTACATGCAGCAGCTGGCGTTGCAGGAGCAGATGGCAGCCCAGTTGAAGGACATGCGTGCTGACCTCAAACGCACGGCGGAGAAGCTCGAAAAAGCCCATCCCGAAAGCGAGAGTATCAAGCACTCCTTCCGCATCGCTTTCGCAGGCTAAAAGAACAAAAAGAAAAAAGAACCAAAAAAGAATAAAAAGAAAAGT
>OCVV012828738.1_pt1 | contig 26833 bp, 23 predicted proteins | sample 1539721 | NCBI WGS metagenome assembly OCVV01 (sample SAMN02144230, study PRJEB22623) | gut metagenome | biome: sheep rumen | host: Ovis aries | place: New Zealand | reverse complement strand
GTATTATAAATGTTAAATATAAAAGGTTTTTTGGCTTAATATAGAAGTAATATACTATATTAATGCTAGATAATATAAAAAAGATAACTGCTCTTAAAATAGATGGTGTAAATGATGCTATAAATGAAAAAAATATTAAGAATATGCTAGTTAATAAATATGATAATTTTTCATTTAATTTTATCTTATTAAAAATTAATAATAAAAAAGAGGAAAACATTGATACATGTAATCCTGATAAAGCAAATAGATGTGTTACTCCATTAATTTTATAATTATTATATACATCATTATCAATATATGAAGATTTACCTAGAATAAATGCATATAAATATTCATTATTTTTCACATTAGAAATTCGATCTATAATTATATTTTTTATTTTATAAAAAATGTTTTTATTTCTTTTTATTAAATAAATATTTTCTACATTAATAATATATTCTATACCTTTATAATATAAATATTTCTTATAATTAAATGTATTTGGTATTGTATTATTGCTTGGTTCAGATAGTTTACCAATCACTTTAACTTGATCACCAATTTTATAATTAAAGCTATTCTTTTCTATTTCATTTTTAAAATAATAATTACCTATTAAATTATTAGAAAATTCTAAACTCAGTTTATCTCCATCTATTTTTATTGATTTAATAATTAAGTAAAAGACTCTATCGTTTATACTATATATACTTTTCACATAATAATTTTTAATAAATACAATAGCATATATTAAAGATAAAACTAATATTATCAAATAAAAAATATCAGATAGTAATATTTTCCTTAATCTTAGCATATATTGACTCACTAATACCATTTACTTTCATAATATCTTCAATACTTTTAAATAAACCATTATTATCTCTATATTCAATAATAGCTGTTGCTTTAGAAGCACCTATTCCAGTTAATGTCATTAATTCTTCTTTACTTGCTGTGTTTATATTTATTTTTGAATTAATCGTTTCATTTGTATCATTTGTTTTATTTTCCTCTTGTTCTATAACTGGATCTTTAATATCAAGATTCTCAATTAAGCATGCATCATTCTTAACTTCTTCACAAACACAAGGTGTATCTACATAAACTGTTTTAGTTATTGTTTTAAACTTAGTTGCATTCTTTATTTCATTATTCGAATAGATTACAATTACCTCACCATCTTTAACTATTTTAGATAAATTGATAAATCTAGTATTAGCATTCTTAGTAAGTCCACCGCTTAACAATATTAAATCACTAACTCTAGTTTCTTTTGAAACTTTATAAACACCTGGTTTTTTAACTTCTCCTTTAATATCAACATATATTTCATTTGATTCTTCTACAATAGTTTCATTTTCTTCTTTGAAAATACTGTTATTGCAAACCTCACATTCTTTATCACAAATAATATTATCTTTAAAATATATAAACTCTATGGTATTTATTACTAAAAATAAGAATGATATTACTATGCTAAAATAATGGCTTTTAATTACATTAATCATATTTTCCTCCTAATATATAATTAGGCATAAAAAAAGAAAACACTTTAAATGTTTTCTTTTTTATTAGATTAATTTAATTCCATTGACTTGTTATTATAACTTAATGCTAAATATCCAAGTGAGAATGCTATTAAAGTAATTATAAATACTATAGCAATATTTGGAACTCCTGTTTTAGGGTTGTATGTTAACTCTACTTCATCAGTTTGAGAAACATCTTTATATTTTAAACCAGTAAGAACATTTTGTTGATTTGGATAATTTGCAAAGTATACTTTACCTTTTTCATTATCTTCATATGTTCTACCAGTAGCTGTAATCTTAAATTTAACATTAGTTATTTTAGCTGATTTTTTACATCTTACATAGAAGTCTTTACCACTTTCAATAGATGTTAATTGATTTCCATCAGCATCAACGAAACTTACTGAATCAGCATTTCCTGAAGTAACTTCAACTGTCATTGGTTTTGGATCAATAACATTATAAGTTGCTTTATAAGGACCATAGATTAAATAATCTCCTTTTTCAGTAACTTTATCATTATTTGTTTTATCGAAATCTATTTTCTTACTATTATAAGTGTTCTTTCCATAGTTAGCATATTCTTCTCCTCTATCTTTAATTAAATATTGATAGATTGTATTTAGTACGTTACTATTTCCTAATTCACCTAAATGTAATTCTGAACCTAATTGATCTTCACCAAATTTAGCTCCATTAACATTCCAAATAGCATGTTGAACAGTTTCATAAACATAGTTATCAATTAGTGCATTCATTTCTTCATCTGTAAATGTTTCTGATTGATATAATCCTTTTAATTGAGTAACTAATGTTTCTTTAGTTGCTCCTACTTCAGTTAATAATTCATCAACAGTCATTGAAGGATAACTATGTTCAATAATCCATAATGAATGATTATATGCTGTAGTATCTCTTCCATCATTAACTGTATATTTATCTAATAATATATCTTTTGCATTAAATTCAATTACGTAATCTCCATTTAAGTTTTTACCAGATGGATCTGCTTCAATTAATTTTGCTGTATCTAATGTAACAGATTCAGTAGCAGATACTGGGAATACTATACTTTTAACAATAACTCTAGCATTTCCAAGTCCTAAGATTTTCTTTAATTCACCACCAGCTAAAGTTAAGTTTGTTACTGATGGCATTGTTGCAAATTCAGTACTTGGATTAATTAAATCTGCTATAGAGAATGAAATATCTCCATCACCATTTTCAAATGCAAAAGTAAATTTAACTCCTCCTGTCATAGCATGATTTAATGAAGTAGCTTTATCTAATGCTGTAAGTAATTTAGCATTATTTAAAGTAGCAATAAATGCTAGAACTCCTACTTGTTTATCATACATTGGAGTAGTTCCACCATATTTAGCTGCTAATAAACCGTTAATTGCTGTTGGATACCATGTAAAATTGTATACAGAATATTGTGGGTAGAATGCATCGTGATCTAAACAATATGCTGTAAACCAATCTCCATCATTTCCTTTTAGATCAAGAGCTGTAATGCTTGTATCTAAAGTAGTATTGTTTGCATCAATTACTTTAACTGCTTTAGAGAAAGCTGGATTTGTACTAACAATAATCTTCTTTGCATCATTGTCAGTTCCAGGAGTAATCATAGCATTTCCACTCTTAGAAGTAAATTTAACAGTTTCTGCAAAATCATTAAATGCATTAGTATCATTGATTGCATATACTGTTGTACCTGTATCAGGTGCTACATCAACATTTGTTGCAGGTGTTGTCTTCACCTTTGGATTTAACGTAGCAGCACTAACAGTTACAAAACAAAATAAAAATGCAGCTACACTAAATAATATTTTCTTTTTCATGTATTTCTCTCCTATCTTCAAAATAATTTTATCATTATTTAAATTAAAATACAATAAAAAAAGAAAAATATAGACATTTTATTATCTAATTTTTCTTTTTAAATATTATTCTTCATTTTCCTTTTTAGGATTTTCTTTTTTTTCTGGTTTTGGTAATAATTCTTTTCTTGAAAGATTTAATTTACCTTTCTTATCATAACCGATTGCTTTAACAACTATTTCATCACCAACTTTAAGAATATCACTTGGATGTTCTACTCTCTTATTATCAAGTTGAGATACATGAACTAATCCTTCACAACCAGGCCATAATTCTACAAATGCACCAAAATCTTCAATCTTAACAACTTTAACTGTATATACTTCACCAATTTCTACTTCTTTTACGATATTTTCAATCATTTCGATTGCTTTATCTAAAACAGCATAATCTTGATGATAACATACTACATTTCCTTCTTCATCGATATCAATCTTAACTGCATCTTTAGCATTTACAGATGTTACATTACTTGATTCTAATATGATCTTAGTAATCATATCTCCACCCTTACCAATAACATCTTTAATCTTATCTTGTTTAATCTTCATTTTTCTAATCTTAGGAGCATATGGAGATAATTCTTTTCTTGGTTCAGGTATTGTATTTTCCATAACATCAAGAATTTTCATTCTAGCTTTATGAGCTTTTTCTAAAGCTTCTTTTAATACTTCTCTTGTTACACCTTTAATTTTGATATCCATTTGTAATGCAGTAATACCTTTTCTAGTTCCTGCTACTTTGAAGTCCATATCACCCATATGATCTTCTAAACCTTGAATATCTGTTAAAATTGTATATTTTCCATCACATGTTCCATTTTCTGTGATAAGACCCATAGCTATACCAGCAACTGGAGCTTTAATAGGAACACCTGCAGCCATTAATGACATACATCCAGCACAAATACTTGCTTGACTAGATGAACCATTACTTTCTAAAACTTCTGATACAACTCTTACTGTATATGGGAATTCTTCTTGAGAAGGCATAACTTGTAATAATGCTCTTTCTGCTAAAGCACCATGTCCAATTTCTCTTCTTCCTGGAGAACCATATCTACCAGTTTCACCAACACTAAATGCTGGGAAGTTGTAATGGAATATAAATTTCTTAGATTCTTCTAAACCTAATCCGTCTAAGATTTGTTCTTCATTTTGAGCACCTAAAGTAGTGATTGCAAGAGCTTGAGTTTGACCTCTTGTAAATAATGCACTACCATGTGGTCTTGGAAGTAAATCAATATCAGCAGACAATGGTCTAATTTCATCCATTTCTCTACCATCAGGTCTAATATGTTCATTAGTTATTAATCTTCTAACTTCCTGACCTTCAATCTCATCAGCTACTTTTTTAACTAATGCTAAATTAGCATCTAAATCTTCTTCGCCTTCATGTCTTTCAGAATATTTAGTAATAGCTTCTTCTTTTACTTCATCAATACGAGCATACTTTTCTAATTTATCTTTAATTTGAATAGCAGCTAACATTTCTTCTTTGATGTCATCTTCAACTTCTTTTCTTAATTCTTCAGGAATAGTTGCAAGAGTAACTTCTATTTTATCTTCACCTATTTCTGAAATAATATCTTGTTGAATAGCACATAATTCTTTAACAGCTTCATGTCCAAACATTAATGCTTCTAACATTTCATCTTCGCTAACTTGTTTAGAACCACTTTCAACCATATTAATAGCATCAATAGTTCCAGCAACTGTTAAGTTAATAGTACTTCTTTCCATTTCTTCGCATGTTGGATTGATTTTTAATTCTCCATCAATTTTACCAACAACTACACCAGCAACTGGTCCTTCAAATGGAATTGGTGAAATTCCTAAGCATAATGATGTACCAAATAATGCTGTCATTTCTGGAGTACAATCAGGATCTACACTTAATACTGTATTAACTACTTGAACTTCATTTCTAAAGTTTTCATTAAACATTGGTCTAATTGGTCTATCTATAACTCTAGCAGTTAATGTTGCAGCATCAGTAGGACGTCCCTCTCTTTTAATAAACCCGCCTGGTATCTTACCAACAGAATATAATTTTTCTTGATATAAAATAGTTAATGGGAAAAAATCTGCTGTAGATACATTTTGACTCATAACACATGTAGATAATATAACAGTATCGTCATATCTTACTAAAACAGCCCCTCCAGCTTGTTTAGCTAATTCTCCATGTTCAATAACAAGTTTCCTACCTTGAAATTCGTATTCAAATACTCGTTTCATATTTCACTCCTCTCTCAAATAAAAAGAGACACTAAAAATAAGTGCCTACTTTCTTAAACCTAATTTTTGTATTAACTCACGATATCTTTGGATATCTTCTTTTTTAAGATATTCTAAAAGATTTTTTCTTTTACCAACTAATTGTAGTAAACCACGATTAGTATGGAAATCATGAGCATGTGTTGACATATGTTCAGTTAATCTATTAATTCTTTCAGTTAATAAAGCAACTTGAACTTCTACACTTCCTGTATCTCCTTTACTTCTAGCAAATTCAGATACAATAGCGTTTTTCTTTTCTTTACTTAATGCCATAATCTTCCTCCTTCATAATAATCCGTTTAATCTGAGTAATAATACGAGGAATATTAAAACCCGGAAAAAACTTCTACTTAATATTACTATACTTTTTAACTAAAATCAAGTTATTTCTTATTAATATTAGTTTTTATTAACACATAAATAAGACCTAAACCATAAATTAATAGTATAAAGCTTAATAATCCACCTAATACAGGTATTAAGCATAGTAATCTAACTAATGTAACACCAATTAATATTGATAATACATATCTATCTTTTTTAACTTTAAATCCTTGCTTCATAATAACTGTCCCTATTACATAAGCAACAAATAATTTAGCAAGATAAATGCATATACAATAGATTGCTAATACTATTAAAGTTATAGGTGTTAATAAACCGGTAAAAATAGTAAATATTGATATGAATGGTACACAAACAAGTACACCTAATCCTATCATTGCAGTTTTGAAAATTTCTCCACCTTCAAGTTTTGTCTTATTTAATTTTTCTCTTAAACCAGGACAAACTGATAATAGAATTAACATAGTAACGATTGCTGCTACTAACCATGTAATAAACATGTAAGCATTGAATGATCTTGTAGCTTCTTCCATATCAACGTCAGCTGCTTCCCATGTTTCAATACTACCAACATTGTCTTTGTTTAAACCTTCAACAGTAGCACTTACTGGATAAGATAATTTACCAGTAATTGCAGTATTTTCATCTAATACAATTTTATCAGCATCAATAATAGCATCTCCACCAATAGTAATTCCTTTAATTGATACTACTGAGCCACCTGCTCTTAAGTCTCTTGTAACATTAGCATATAATGTAACATTGTTACCTGCAATAAATACATCTCTTCCTAGAACTGCTCCATCTACTACAGTAATATTATTACCTGCTGCAAATAAATCTTTCTTAACATTTTCATTAATATTAATAACGTTACCTGCATATACGCCATATTCAACTTCTCCACTAGCAGTAATATTATTACCAAAACCAAATGAAATTCCATCGATTATAGCTTTGTTATTAACATTATTACCACCAATAAATCTAACTGAATTGTATTCTCCTTCTTGATTTACTGTTTCATCAAATAAACCTAAACTTGTAGCGTTTACATTACTTATGAATAAAAACATAAATAATAAAACACCTAATAATTTAATACTTACCTTTTTCATAAAAGCTCCTTTCTATTAAATTATAACACCATTTATTCTCTTGTAAAAGGTATTTTACCCTCTCTATAATGTGTAGATAAACTATCAGGTCTCTTCCAATTATAATAGTATAAAATATCAACTATATTCTCTTTAATACCTTTTCTAACTAGTTTATTGAACTCTTTATCTTCACCTAAATTACATTTAGGATCAAACCTTACATCACCAATTGTTTCTCTTTTATAGATACAATCCCATACACAAACATTCCATTCAGGAGGATAATCTTCAATTATTATTTTTGAATCTTGAGTCTTCCAACTCATAAAGCAGTAATCAAAATCACTAGTTTTTATTTTATTTAATATTTTAGAAATATAATCATCTGATACTAAATCATCAGAATCAATAAATGCAACATATTTTCCACTTGCATTATCTAAACCAATATTTCTTGGAATAGATGCATTTCCTGAATTATTCTCTAAATGTAAAACTTTTACACCTAAATTATCAAGTTCTTTTTCATTACATCCATCATCCACTATTATCCATTCTACTTCATTTGTTAATTGAGGTATTAATACTTTAGCAAGTTCTAAAGTATAAGACAGCGTTTTATAATATGGGGTTATTATTGATAATAACATTTTTTACTCCTCACTATTCTCAATTTTATGTTTTATTTCATCATTTACTACAAGAGTTCCACCATTATATTTAGCTTCTCCCTTATAATCAAAAGGTCTTTTAGCAACAATATTTATTATTCCATCATTTATAACAATGTCTCCATTTGAATCAAGTCCATCTGCATCTTTACCAGTTGCTTTTATATTTATATTTCCACCATTTATTTCTATTAAAGGTGAATATTTTTCAGATTGTCTAGCTGCATTAATTCCATCATCTTCACCAGTAATATTAATATTTCCACCATTTATTTGAACATATGTTCCTTCTAAACCTTCTCTAGCTTTCAAATTTATATCTGCATTATCAACTTCAATAGCACTAGTTGCATGTATAGCATCATCTACTGCAGTAATATCAATGCTTCCATCATAAATATAAATATTACCAATTGTTTTATCTTTGTCATATTCACATTGTAATCCATCATTTTTAGAATTAATTACAATATTTGCTTTTGTTATATTAATAGAATTATTTGCCCTAAATCCTTCATCAGTAGAAACAACATTTATTGAACCACCTGTTATTTTTAAATCATCATTACAAATAACTCCATTACTTGAAGAATTAATATCAATTGATCCTTTTCCATTTATAACTAAATCATCTTTAGAATAAATAACTCCATCTTCTTTTTTACTACTAAATGTTTTAGATACATTTAATTTATTTTTTCCTTCTAATACTATAAATACTTTATCCGCATTTTGAATATTAATACATGGTTTATCAGTATTATTTATTTCTAAATCTTTTAACACTAATTTAACTTTATCACTACTTTTAGCATTAATATTAATAGTTATATTTTTAGATTTACCACTTATTAAATATTCTCCTTCATTATCAATATTAATATCTTTATTATTAACTGTATATTTAATGATACTTTTTTCATCATAAGAATAATCTAAATCTTTTTTAGAAAAGACTTCATCATAATCAAATATTGAATCATACTCCACTTTCTTTTTTTCTTCATTAAAGCATCCACAACATATTAATAATACTACTATAGTTATTATTAAAATCTTTTTCATTTTAATCACCTCTATTAATATTATACAATTTTATTTAATTTTATAACACTAATAAATAAAATATGTTAAAATGAAATTGGTGATATAAATGAAATTTGTAATAAACAGAATATTAAGAATGGATTATAAGAGACTTTTTACAGTTGTAAAACGAATACATAAAAAGACTGGTAAAAATAGCATATTCTTATTCTTTGATATAGTAATATGTGGTCTTAAATATAAAGCTGGTTATTTAGATTATGAATTATTTGAAATGTATGATTTAAATAGAAAACAAAGAAAAACTATTCTTACAAGAGGAATTAATAATGACTTTGTTAGAAAATATAATGTTAAAGGATATAGAGATCTATTTAATAACAAATGGAACTTTAATAATAAATTTAAAAAATTTACTAAAAGAGATTTTATGCTATTAGATGAAACTAATGAAAAAGAATTTAATGAATTTTGTAAAGGTAAAGAATATATAATTGCTAAACCAGTTGATGGTACTCATGGTGATGGAATCATGAAAATCAAACCAAACAAAAATACTTATAAAAAATTAATTAAAACTGATAGTAGATTAATTGAAGATTATATAATTCAAGATAAAGGAATGGATAAATTAAATCCAAGTAGTATTAATACAATAAGAATAGTTACTCTATATGATCAAGGTGTTAGTACTATCATTTGTACATATTTAAGAGTTGGTAATAATAAAATAGTTGATAATTTTAATAATGGTGGTATGGTTGTACCAGTTAATACTGATACTGGAATAATTGAATATAATGCTATTGATAAAGCTGGTAATGTTTATGAACGTCATCCCGAAACAGGAACTAAATTTATAGGATTTAAAGTCCCACAATTTGAAGAAGCTAAAAAGTTATGTATGGAAGCTAGTAAAGTTATTCCAGAAGTTGGATATGTTGGATGGGATTGTGGTATATCAAATAAAGGTCCATGTTTAATTGAAGGAAATGATTATCCAGGGCATGATATTTATAATTTACCTATTCATAGAACAAATGGTATTGGAGTTTTACCTGATTTCTTAAAAAGAATGGAAAGAAAAAAGTGATTTAAAATCACTTTTTTTATTATCCATGATGAGTCATTATATATCTTGCATCTTCTTTACTAAAATATTCCATTCTATGTTTATATGCATCCATAGCAGTCTTTTCAAATTTCATTTTTTCTTTAATACCCATTAATTCTAAAAGATGTTTTGCAAATAATGGATTCATTATTAAGAATGGCCCTAATAAATAAGTTGCAAAGAAGTTTTTATAATGTATTCCTTCAATGTCATCATCAATAGCACTTCCAGTACCATTAGATACTTTAATAAATGGTTTATCAATTCCATAACATTTTGAAAATTGATTTCTATGACCAATTATTTCAATATTTTTAAATTTTCCTTTTACCCATGAAGCATATTTAACTTTAAAATCTTTTTCTACATGATAATCAAATATACCTAAAGCATCTGTTTTTTTACCATCTTCTTCAATATAAGATCCAAACATTTCAAGAGCATTACCAGTTAGTAAAAATATTACATTGTTTTCAATCATTTCTTTAATTTTATCTTTATACTTTTTTAATTTATCTAATATATCATATATTTTAGGATCTCTTATATTACTGATATATACCATATCAACTTTATGAGACATAAAGTATGGTTCATCATTAAATTTAGTATAAATAACTTTAAGTTTATTAGATGATTTTTCTAAAAACATTGCATTATATACTTCACCATACATATTACCAAATTCACTATATAATACTTCTACTACTTTCATTTTTCATCATCCAATCTTTTCTTAATATTATCTGTTACTTCAATACCCCAATTACCATAATCAACATCACAAATTAAATATATATCACTTTTATCAAGAGTTAAATATTTATGAGCATCTTTATAATCTTCACAAATAATTAATTTTTTTTCATCTATTCCTGCTAATAAAAGTCTTAATTTGTAATCCAAAGTATTTTCTCCAGTAATAATTATTTTCTTAACAGTTTTATCATTTAATAATTCAAAATCATTATCATATAACCATGTCATAGTAGCTTGAGCATGAAAACCTATTTCAGCATCCATAATAAGTACTAATTCTTTATCATGTTTGTTTCTCATAATACTTTCAAATATTATAGAAGGTGCTGTTCCATTCTGACCTTTACCACATTTTCTATAAATATCTATTCCTTTATAAGAATCAAATCCTTCTCTTGATACAGGAATATTAACTGTTTTTAATAGTTTATCAATTTCTTTTGGTTTAAATCCAATTTCTTGAAATAAACCAATAATCATTATTTCATTATATAGATTAAATATATCATTAGAAATAATATGATATTTTTCACCATTTAATACTAAATTATCTCCTTCAATTTTCTCCCAAGTATATTTTGCTTTATGATTTTTAAATCCACATTTTGGACATTTATATTTACCAACATGTCTATAGTGTCTAAATTCATATTCAATTGGAGAATTACACTTTGGGCAAGTTAAAAATTCACTTGAGAATCCAGCATATGCACTATAGTCATATATCTTATTAGCTCCTATAAATATTCTTGGATTATTTTCTCCTAGATTTGAAGAGAATGGCTCATTAGCATGTAGTATAAGTGTTACATCATTATTAGAATTAATACCATGATTAACCATATTCATCATATAATCTGGGTATGCATTTCTTCTAATTGAATCTCTACATAAATTAGTTACTAATAAATATTGTGGTTTAATATATGGAAGACATTGATCTAATGATAATTCATCTACTTCTAATACTACAGCATCTTTTGTAGATTTATTAAATAATGTTACACAGTCTAAAAGTATTCTAATGTGTCCTGCTACCATATTAGCACCCCAATATGTATATTCTGTTTTATAACCAGCATTTCTTAACATATTAGCTATTAAATCACATGTGGTAGATTTACCATTTGTTCCTGTTACCATAATAGTTAATTTAGGTTTAGCAATATAATTTAAAAAATGTGGGCATAGTTTTTCAGCAAGTAAACCTGCTCTATCGCTTTTAGTTTTACGATATTTATCTTTAAATAACTCATATAATTTTGCTGCCCATAAGGCTATCCAAAATCTCATATAATCATCTCCACTTTCAAAAATTATTATAACATTTATAAGCAATAAAAAAAAGTAAACTTGACGTTTACTTTTAATTTAATGATAATTTCTTTTTACCCTCAGCAAAAGTCTTCTTGATTTCTTTTCTAAGAATAAATAACGCTATAACATTTGGTATTACAATTAAACCAACAGCTGTATCGCAAAGTAAATCCCAAACAACATCTATTGATAGGAATACTGCAACTACTGCTGGAACAGCATAAGTCCATTTTAGGATATTTTTCAATTTATCATTAACAATATATCCTAAACCAGTTGTATATTCATAGAAGAATCCAATGTATGTTGAATAACAGAATGTTACTAATACGAAACATACAATATACTTACCAACTTGTCCATATAAAGTTTCAAATGCATATAGGATCATTGGTGCTCCACCATCTCCTGCAGCACTCCAAGCTCCAGTTGTCATTACAAGTAAACCAGAGATTGTACAAACCATGAAACTTACAACAGCAACTTCAATCATACCCCATAAGCCTTGAGTTACAGGATCATTTGTTGTTGTAGCATGAACTGTAGTAGAAGTTCCAAGTCCAGCTTCGTTTGCGAAAATTCCACGAGCAGCACCTTTAGAAATAGCAGTTGCTACTGTTGAACCAGCAAATCCACCAATAACAGGAGCTGGCATAAATGCATATTTAACAATTGTTGCAAGAGCAGCTGGAATATTAGCTATATTAGCAAATATTACTACTAAAGCAAGAATAATATAAGTTGCATACATAAATGGAACTAGTTTTTCTAATGTATAACTAACTCTCTTTAAGCCACCAGCAATTACAAATAATGATAAGATACCTACTACAACTGCAATTGGCCATAATGGAATATTAAATGTATCAACTAATGATGTAGCAATAGTATTGATTTGAACAAATCCAGAATCACATAATACATAAATTAATAATACTATTGAATATATTACAGCTAATACTTTTCCAACTTTACCACCAATAGTCTTGATATAATACATTGGTCCACCATAACGGTTACCTTTTTTATCCTTTTGTTGATGTTTAGTTGCAAGCATAACTTCTACACATTTAGTAGCCATACTTAGTAAAGCTATAACCCACATCCAAAATAATGCACCAGGACCACCAACAAAAATAGCAGCAGCAACACCAGCAACATTACCAGCACCAATTGTTCCACCTAAAACAGTTGCAATTGTTTTATAAGATGGATCTTCTTTTAAATTTTCTCCTTTCTTAAGTTTTTTAAACATTTTTCCAAAAGTTAATCCCCATAATTTTTTAATATGAGTAATTTGGAAAAAACCTACGCAGTAACTAAAATAAATTCCAGCACAAATAATAAATATTGTAAGAGGAAGTCCACAAATTGTGTTAGTTACATCCATAATTTTTTCAAGCATAATACTTCCATCCTTTCTACTTAAAAAACTATCTTTAGTTTATCAATTTTTTATAAAACATGCAATATTTCAAACTAATTTTTTCTATATTTTTTATCTAATTTTAATCTTTGACAAAATTCATTATGCATAGCAATAATTTGTACTTTATCTTCACATTTATTTACTATTTCATAACAAAAATATAATGCTTCTTCAAGAGTATCAAAATTATATATTAAAACTACTCTACTATTTTCATATATTGATAATTGGCAAAAAATATTATCATCTTTAGATAATAAATTTAATTTAACAAAAAATCTCATTAATGGAATATTAATTTCATTTCCTTCAATATATTCATTATGTACACCATTTCTAATTACTTGCATTTTTTAACCTCCAAAAATAATTATTTATTTAAAAGTTTTATATATCAAATAATCTATGTTGCATTCCTTCAGCATCATCTAAATACATTTTATATAAATTATATATATCTGTATTCTTATAATCAATTTCTTTAAAACCATTATTTAAATCTAATATAACACCTTCTCTATAACTAATTAAAATTGGAGAATGTGTTGCTATTATAAACTGACAACCTTTTTTAACTAATTCATCAATTAAGCATAATAATGACATTTGTCTTTGAGGAGATAAAGCTGCTTCAGGTTCATCTAAAATATACAAACCATTTTCAGTAAATTTGTTTTCTATTAATTGTAAAAAAGCTTCACCATGAGAACATTCATGCAAATTACCACCATAATAACTATATAATTTATGAAAAGAATCTTCTTCTACTAATCTTTGCACTTCTGATGAAAAGTTATAAAAACTTTCCGCTCTTAAAAAGAATTTAGTTCTTGGTTTATTAAATCTACCTATTCTTATATAATCACTTAAATTAGATGTTGTATTTTTAGTTTCATAATTAAAGTTTTGTGTTCCACCCTCAGCAGGTAAACCAAGAGCAACAGCTATTGCTTCAATAAATGTAGATTTACCTACACCATTTTCTCCAACAAAAAACGTAACTGGTTTTGTAAGCCTTAATTCACTAAAATTTTTAACTATTTCTATATTAAAAGGATACTTATCAAAACTTTCAATTTTATCCCTTTCTAATTCAATAGTTTTAACAAATAAATTACTATCCATATACACTCCATTAAAGTTATTATAACATAAAAAATAGTTTTGAATTATTCAAAACTATCCTACTAACCATTTGTGTTTTTTAACACTATAAATTGGTACAAATGGTAATAATATTGGAGTACTTTTTTTATACTTTTTATATTCTCTATCTTCACCATAATTTTTATCTTGTCTTATTTCTAATCTTCTTGCTCCACTAAACATTATATATATAATTCCAAGATATCCAATTAAAGCTATAATCCATTGTCCTATTCCATTTAATACATTTATTCCTGAAATAAACACTCCTGTCCATATTATTAATTCTCCTAAATAATTTGGGCATCTTACTATTTTAAATAATCCTGTATCACAAAATCTATTTGGATTCTTTTTCTTAGCAGCATTCTTTTGTAAATCACTTATTGCTTCAAATAATATTCCTATAACTGTAATAGTCATACCAGCTACAAAAACATTATCCATTTCATAATTATTATTTAAGAATCTATATATAACTGGACTAGTCATTGTTATATATAATAAACTACATGTAATCCATAACATTACTTTAGCAAAAAATGGCATATGACTACCATCAGATACTTCACCTTTCATTTTTTTATTATATGATGTTTTTATTTCTCTATATATTAAATATCCAGATAATCTAATACCATATAATATAAGTATTGTACTTGCTATTATTAATGAAGTTGTAATATTATCACTAAATAATAGTAATAGCATAATACCAGTTATACTAATTGATGCTCCATAACCAATTGATATAAACCAAATATATTTTTTAAATCCCATTATACATATAGCCATAATAGCTATAAAAATATACAATATTTCTTCTGTTACAATCATTTTTATCACTCCTATTCAAACCAATCTTTAAATTCTTCAAAACTTGTATTTCCACTTATTTTAATTCTATCAATTTCATATCTATTATTTAATCTAGTAGCATAATTAAAATTTCCAAATGTAAATGCCATCTTAATATCTTTTCTATTTGAAATCACACTTAATAAATCATTATTATAATATCCATATGGATAAGCATAATATTTAAAATTATATTCACTATTATTATCAAAATCTTTATTCAATTCTTCAATAGAGAATGTTGATGCTATTGGTTGCCCATTTTGAGCAAAATCATGTTGTGCATAAGAATGACTTTCAAAATGAAGTCTAGAATTTTCTTTTCTTAGTTTTTCAATTACATCTTTTCCTACTCTACTATAATTTGGTTCATTAAGTTCTGGTGTTACATCAGGAATTGTATTACCTATTACAAATAATGTTGCTTTAAAATCATATTTATCTAATAATGGTAAAACATTATAATATGCTTCAGCATCACCATCATCTATTGTAATAACAAATGTTTTTTTATCAAATTCACATTCATTCATATACCAACAATAAAACTCATCTAAATCTATTGTTTTCCATTCATTATTATATAACCACTCTAATTCATTTTTAGTGATATCTAAATCATTAATCCATTCATTATCACTAAAATATTTAATTTTTGTTTCATGATCAACTACTCTATGAAAAGTAATAATTGGTATTTTAACTGCTTTATCAATATTAAGTTCTTTATCATACTTTTCAACTGATTTAATTTTATCTATTTTACTATTATCTAATCTATCTTTTAATTTAAATATTTTATTAACTAAAAAAATCATTATTAATAGTGCTATTAAAGATAAACAAATAATAAAAATAATTTGAATTCTTTTATTTTTGATAATCTTCTTCATCATTACTCCATATTAATCTTCTAATACTGTATCTTTTAATAAAATAATATCTTCATTTAACTTATGAACTTCTTTTAAGTTTCTAGGATCATCATCTATTAATATTAAAAAACTTCCATCTCTTTTATAATCTCTTAAATATTCAGCTTTTAACACAGCTGTTTTTGTCATATCATTTGCTTCTCTAGAAATAATAATTCTATTTTCTTTTTTAAAAAATGGTGCATATTTATCTAACCAATTTTGTTTCTGTTCATAACCATTACTCATTCTTGTAACTGAAAAAATATATAATTCAATATTATCATTATTAGATATTTCTTTAAATTGATTAATATTATTATATAATGGTCTTTTCTTATCATAATCACATGGTTTTCCAAAATTATAATCTGCGATTACACCATCCATATCAACAAATATTTTTATTTTTTTACCTTCATATTGTTTTAAAAATTCTTTAAAGTACATAATCTAACCTCTTATAATTAATAATCATATACATTATAACATAAAAAAATATATGCTTGTTAGCATATATTTTTATTTTTCATAACCATAGTCATCATAGTCATCATCGTCTTCTTCTTTATTTTTAACAATAGTATGTGCTCCAAGAGCTGCAGCTCCTACTGCTATACCTATTCCAGCAGCAATTCCTAAAGTCTTCATTCCTTTACCTTTAGTTTGAGTTTGAGTAATTTCTTCTTCAGGAACTATTTCTTGAATACTTATTTCTGTTGGAATTTCTTGTTCAAAATAATCTTCTTCGATTGATGGTTCTACATAAACTTCTGTTGGTAATTCTTCTTGTGTATCAACAAATGCTGGTTCTGTTGGTTTTTCTTCAACATTTGGATTCTTTGGTTTCTTATTTGTTCCACCGCCGCCTCCACCAGGTTTATTTGTTGGAGCTTTTGTTGGTTGTTCAGTATTTGACTCTGTTGGAGTTTCACTTTGAGCTTCAGATGGTTTTTCTGTAGGTGCCTCTGTTGGTTGTTCAGTTGGAGCTTCAGTTGGTTTTTCTGTAGGCACTTCTGTTGGAGCATCTGTCTTAGGCTCTGTTTTTGGATCAGTTGGTATTGTTGGAGTATCTGGTCCAGGTGCTGGGCCACCTCCGCCTCCGCCGCCTCCTCCGCCGCCGTCGTCATCGTCACTATCATCAACTCCGGCTGGGTCAGGTTCTTGTGAATCTAATTCTAATACATCATCAATAGATTTATGTGGATTTAATTTTTCATAATAATCATCAATTAATTGTTTATAATTCTTTGTTGTATCTATATAATCTGCATATGGACTTAAATCTAATTCAAAATCAGTATTAAACTTAATATTGCCATCTGTATCTTGAGTTGGATTTTCATACATATTTTTAACTTTACTAATAGCTTGTTCTATTATTCCTTGAGCAGCTTGTACTCTTGGTGCTAATCCTTCTAACACGCCTTTATATGTATCCAATGTTTCTTTAATTTGCTTATATTTTTCAAGCTCATCTCTATATGGTTGTATTTCACTTTCTGGTGGTTCTTGATGTTCTCCTGTTTTTACAAACTCACCTGTCTTCTCATCAGTATATCCATCATCAACCATATGTCTTGAATCTTCTAGTTCTTTTACTTTTGCTTCTGTTTCATCTATCTTAGTTTGCATCTCTGTAAGAGCAGTTGTTAATTCAGGAAGTTTAGAATCATCTAATTCATTTAATGTAGCTAAATCTCCATAATCAGCTAGTGCTTTTACTGCGTTAATACTTGCTTCAGCACCTTGAATATAATCTGTTACTATACCCATAGCAGTTTTTAAAGCTTCTTCAATAATACCAGCAGATTTAACATTAGCATCAAGTAGATTTGAATAATTTTGCATGTTCTTAGCAACATTATCCCATACTCCACCTTTTAATATATTAGATGCTCCTATGTTAGACATAAAATCATTAACTTGTGTTTTTAATCCATTTGCTCTTTCAACTTCATTATTAAGTGATGGAACAATAGCATTAATAGCACTCTCAAGTGAACTAATACTTATTTTTCCTACATGGCCAGATTCCACTTTTGGTCCAAGAACAGTCATTAATTCATCATATCTTCCACCTGCAGTTACTGAACTTCTAGCTGTATCATATAAATCTGCAGATGCTTTTTCTAATGCCGCTATTTCACTTGATAATCCACTAGTAGCATATAAACTACTCATTGAATCAGTTAATGATGATTCTGCTATTTGTGATGCACAACCATCCATTTTATATATAGCATTAGCAATTGCATAAACAGCATCAGCTTCCGCTGACATATTACCATATAATAAGTTTGTTACTGCTCCATAATAATTAGTTGCAGTATACATTGTTCCAATAATACTTGCTTCATTATCAGAACCTTTTGTGTAATTTATATCTTGATGTTCACCTATTCTACCTTTAATACCACTCATAGCATTACTTACATATGCTAGATTTGATCCTAAAGTATCTCCAGGGCCACCATTAAAATATTTTGCAAATTCATCTAATTCTTTGTATTGTTCATATAAAGCAGCTATTGAAGTAGTATTCATTAATTTTTCAAATTCTTCATAAGTCATGCTTTGAGCAACACCATTTACATATCTAGTTATTTTTACTGATTTTTTAAAATCTTCATCTGCTAAAAAGAAATCTATTAAACCATTTTCTCTATCAGCAGTCCAAAAACTATGGTTATCTGAATTTGGAACATCTATAACTATATAATCACTACAATTGTTTTTAAAACTACTATAATTAGTGTGATTAGATCCATCATTAATATAAATATATGGAACATTTGATGATTTACCTGTTTCAAAATTACTAAAGAAATTTGAAGAATTTGAACCATCAAAATTACCAAATACATTTACAAATCTACCTATAGTATATCCTTTACCATTTAATTGACTCGCTATTGCTGATGTTCCTTTGTTTCCATTACTCCATGAAAACATATCTATATTAGTAGTTGGAATATTATATTCATTTGTTATATCTAATAATTTATTAGCAAATTTTTTTGCTGCTCCACTAGTACCATCTTGTACTGATGGAACAACCATAAATATTGCATCTGGATGCTCAGCTTGTTTTTTCTTAACATATGATAACCATCCTGAGCCATAATCGTGTGGATTACATGAAAAAACATATACTGGAGTATTTGAATTAACACCTGATTTTGGAATATATACTGAATATAACATATTCCCATTATCAGCCATTCTTTCTTCATACCAGCCATCATTCCCACCATTATACCAATCATTTAATGCCATATCATCACCTATAATAATGATACCATTATTTTAATAAAAATAAAATAAAAAAGTAGATTAAAATCTACTCTTCTGAAACATCCTTTACTGTTTTTAAAAATGCAAGTGAACTAATAATATCATTCTTATGATGAGTTCTAAGATCAAAAGATACACTTATTCTTAATACTTCTAGTTGTTTATTTCTAATTACTTCGTTATCTTTACTAATTGATTGCATTACAATTTTATTTCTTTTTAAATATTCTCTTATTTCTGCTATTGCTTTATTAATATTACCATCTACAGTAATTATTAAATTTAAGTTTTCTATTCTTTCAAATTTACCAGTTACTTCATGATTAATAGATAGAATAATAAATACTATTAATGTCGCTATTATAGCAGCTAAATAATAACCCATACCTACTGATAAGCCTATACAAGTTACAGATAAGATTCCTGCTGCTGTTGTAACACCTTTAACGTTATATCCATTTTGAATAATTGTACCAGCACCAATAAATCCAATACCTGTTAATATTTGAGCAGGTATACGTGCAGCATCTATATCATAATATTGTGCCATATATTGACTACCCATTACTATCAAAGCTGAACTAAGTCCAATAATAGCATGAGTACCAAAACCAGCAGGTTTACTAAAAGCAGATCTTTCTATACCAATAATTCCTGCTAATAAAGAACTCAATATTAATTTAAATACTATCTGAAATACTTCTGAATTTGCTATATTAACAATATAATCCATCATATTCAACTACCTCTTTATTCTATGTATATTGTATCATAGTAAATAATTATATTCAATCAATTTCTACTTTCACTAATCATCCATTCAACAACTTTATATTCTGTAAATACACTATAATTTGTATCATTAACTATATTATGTGAACTATGTTCTGCTCTAGTATACCAAGCTTTTCCACCGTTTATTGCCTTAACTTTTTCAGCAAATGCAGGCATAGTAGCACATCCATCTCCACTACCACAAAACATCCATAATGGTGTGCTTCTAAATGAATTTTCATATGATGGTGTACATCCCATAGCAACTGCTGCTGAGAAAAAATTTGTATAAGCACCAACTATTGTCATAACTCCATAACATCCATTTGAAAAACCTGCTATAGATATTTTTTTCTTATTTGCATTTGTATTATTTGCTATTTTAGTAGCAAGTTCTGTATATGCTTTACCATAGTTTTGTGACCTATCACCACTAGGTACTTGAGGTTGAATTATTATTGCATTATAACTTTTCGTACCTCTATTTATTTCACGAATTGGACCACTTTCAATTGCTTTTGTAGTACCATTATTATAATCGTCTCCTCTTTCACCAAAACCATGCATGTATATAACAATTGGAAGAGATGCACTTGCATTATCAGGAACATATAACCAATATGCAAATCCTTGGCCAGTTGAAGCCGTATAATAATTTAATGATACATTTTTATTATATGATTTTGATTGACCAATTCCTTGAGTTGCACTGCCTATAGTAACTTGTTTTTCTTTATCTAATTTTTCTTTTAATTGTTTTAATTTTTTTAATAATTCATTTTTAGCATTACTATTTTCTAACTGATTTACTTCAAATAATAAGTTTTTATAATCATCTTCTTTTCCATTAACAAGTGCTTGATCAATTTTATTTTTTAATTCAATTATTTTTTGTACATTAGCAAGTTTTACAAGTAATTCTCTTTTTTCAGGACTATCTTCTAATTTTTGAACAGCAGATAAAGCTACTTGAAAAGATGTACTATCAAGTGAAGTAATTGCTTCATTTACTAATACTTTTGTTTCAGTTATTTTAGCTGCTCTTATTCCTTCAACAGTTGCTGAATCATAACATTTCTTATATTCAAAATCACTACTTGATATAGCTACTACTAATCTAATAAAAAGTGGCACAAGAAAAATAATGATAGCTGCTATCAATTTAGTAGAAACAACTTTAAGTGCTTTACTAGTTGAACCATCACTTGACGTAATAACTTTCATAAAAGTAATTGAACTAACTATTATTAATAAAATTGGAACTAATATTGTAATAATAGTTATAGTTATTTTTATTAATCTAATTACTTCTAATGTTGATGAATTGTCACACATTGCTAATATCATATTTTCACCATTAATATTATATCATTTATAAACCTTTTTTAAAGTTCTTACAAACTCATTTGGCAGTTTTGAGTCAACTTGAGATATTAATTCATCATCAATACCATATAACGCTTCAGCCATTGAACCAACTATACATGCATTAGTATCAGTATCTCCACCCATATTAACTGCATTAATAATAGAACTATTAAAATCCTTAGAATTATATAAAATATATAAACAATTATTAATTGTTTCATAACAAGTTCTATTAAATCTTTCAAATGGTTTATAAATTGGATTTAATTTTAATTTTTTAAATACTTCCTCTTTAGATAAACCTTGTCTAAAATAATAAATAATTAAAGCTATTATTATTGAACACTCAGTTGCTTCTTTTGAATTATGAGATGGCAAACAACTTAAATAAGCATTATTTATTACTTCTTCTTCACTATTAAACAAATAGCCTATTGGAGATACTCTCATCATAGCACCATTCCCAGTACTATTACCAATATAGCTTCCATTTGACCATTTAATTAAACCAGGTGAAAAACTTGATTTAAAATATGGTTTAAAATCAGGTTTATAATCTTTATATTCATTAATATATTTTCTTAAATAATCTTCATAATTACCACCTGATAATATAGCATCAGCAATAGCAATAGTAAGTATTGTATCATCACTATAAAAAGATCGATCTTCTAAAAGTATCTTTTTATTTGGATTATAAATAACTTTAGTTTGATCAAACTCATATATACTTCCCGCTAAATCTCCTACTATTGCTCCATACATATTATCACCTAATCAGCTACATCTGAATCTACTGTTATATAAAAATGATAATCTTTATATAAACTCTTTAATTCTTTCTTAATATTTTGTACAATTTTATCTTTTTCTTCTTCAGCAAAATCAATAATTAAATCAAAATAAACTATATTTTTAGTTTTATCAACATAAAAACCATGTAATTGAGATACTGAATCATATTTTTTTATAGTATTTTCAATATCTTTCTTTAATTGTTTAAATTCACCTTTATCATTTAAAGCATATATTCCAATTGTTAAAATGATTCCATATTCCGAAAATATCTCATATTCTATTTTTCTTGTTAAAACATGAATTTCTTCTGCAGTCATATCATTTCTTACTTCAATATGAACTGAACCTATTATTTTAGAAGGACCATAATAATGCAAATATAAATCATATGCTCCTTTTATCTCATCATATTCTAATATTTTCTTTTTTAATTTTGATGTAAGTTTACTATCTGCCCTTTCACCTATTAAAAGACTAGTTGTTTCACTAAGTAATACAAATGCAGTTCTAATAATTATAATTGATATTAATACACCTAAATATCCATCTACATTTATATCCCATAAATATGTTGTAATTGCTCCTAATAAAGTTGAAAATGATAAAACTGAATCCATTATAGAATCAATACCTGTAGCAATTAATGCATGTGAATTTAATGACTTACCTACTTTTTTAACATAGTTTCCATAAACAAATTTAATAATTACACCTACTGCTATTAAGATAATAAATAATACTGAATATTCTGGCTCTACAGGATGAATTATTTTTTCAATTGCTTCTTTCATAGCAAAAACACCTACAACTAATACAATTGTAGAAATAATAACTGATGTGAAATATTCTATTCTTCCATGACCATATGGATGTTTTTTATCTGGTGCTTTATTAGATAATTTAGTACCAATAATATTAATAACTGATGACATAGAATCACTTAAGTTATTTACTCCATCTAAAATAATAGCTATTGATGAAGATATAAAACCTATTATCAATTTAACTGCTACTAAAAATGCATTTAATAATACACCTAAAAAACTAGTTCTAATTATTTTTTTATTTCTATTCATAATATCACCCATAATATACAAAATGCAGTAGACTTACTACTGCATTTTATTATAATTCTATTTATATATTAAATACAAGTATATCCACCATCTATTGGTAAAATAACTCCTGTTACATAACTTGCTTCATCGCTTGCTAGGAATATTGCTCCAGCATTTAACTCTCCTTCTTTACCATATCTTTGCATAGGTACATGAGTTTTAGCAAATTGTTGAAATTGTTCTGTATCTAATACAGCAGTTGTTAATTCTGTATAAAAATATCCAGGACAAATACAATTAACAGTTATGTTGTATTTAGCAAGTTCAGCAGCTGCTGCTCTTGTATAATTAATAACTCCACCTTTACTTGAATGATATGCAATAGTAGGTATTTCAGTATTACCAACCATTCCATACATAGAAGCTATATTAATAATTCTTCCATAATTATGTTTTTTCATAATATTTCCGAATGCTCTAGACATTTTAAATACTGAAGTCATATCTGTTGCTATTGTAAAATCCCATTCTTCATCATTCATTTCTAAAGCACCTTTATCTTTAGAAGATCCTGCACAGTTTAGTAAAATATCTACTTTTCCAAAGAATTTTTCAACTTTATTAGCTGCATTTCTAATATCATCAGTTGATGTAACATCACATTGAACTGGTAATACTTTTACTCCTTCTTTTTCAAGTTCTACTTTTAATTCTTCTAATCTATCTAATCTACGAGCAAGTATTGCTAAGTCAGCTCCTTGTGCAGCAAAAGCTCTAGCCATTTGTCTTCCAAGTCCACTACTTGCTCCAGTAATTACAGCTACTCTTCCTTTTAAATTAAACATAATATCATCTCCATATCTTACATTTATAATTATAAAAAAAGTCTTGATTTTATTCAAGACTTATTTATTAATTTAATCCACACTGGTTGTAACAACACATTTATAATTATCAATCTTTTCGTCTCCAGTTTTACCATTATCAACAATGTTTAAAGAAAGTCTAGAGAATTTATTTGGTAAGTAAGCTTGTGCATCTACAAGATTGATAACACCAGTATTGATTTCAGTAGAACTAGTAGTACCAGCAGTAACACTTACAACAAGTGATGTTGGTGGATTATCTAATGCCTTATTTGATAGTGCATGATCTTCATCTTCAATTATTGTATCAGCAATTTTTTCTTTCTTTAAACCAGGCCCATTATAAATAAATTGGAATTTCTCATTATCAGTAGCATAGAATTCAGTAATATAACCAGCTAGATTTAAATGAATATAATAATCAATCAAAGTGTTACCCTGTGGATATAATATTTTATATCCTGTCTCTTGTGATCTAGCCACGCTAATTCCATTAGCTCTTGCATAAGTAATACCATCAGGCCATTCACTCATATCTCCCATTGAATCAGAAACAAATTGAGTTTCAGCTGTATCAAGAAGAGATTGAAGTTCAGTAACAAAAGTTTGTGGTTTTGGGCCACTATTCATTTCATTTTGCGCTATTTCCATGCCTTTAAATAATAATATAATTAATGTAGATGTTATAGCTATAACACATATAATAAATAATATTATTTTAATTTTACGTTTTTTCATAGCTATCCTATTTTTGATTAAAAGCGTTCATTCCTGGATATACTGAATCTTTTAAATCATGTTCAATATTTAATAATCTATTATATTTTGCAACTCTATCAGTTCTACAAGGTGCTCCTGTTTTAATTTGACCTGAATTAACTGCTACAGCTACATCAGCAAGAGTAACATCTTCTGTTTCTCCACTTCTATGAGATACTACTGAAGTATAACCATTTTCTTTAGCTAAATTAATAGCAGCTAATGTTTCAGTTAGAGTTCCTATTTGATTTAACTTAATTAATATACTATTTGCTGTATGATTATCTATTCCTTTTTGTAAACGTTTAATATTTGTTACAAATAAATCATCACCAACAATTTGAATTTTATCTCCAAGTTTTTCAGTATATATTTTCCAATTATCCCAATCTTCTTCTGAAAGTCCATCTTCAATAGAAATAATTGGATATTTTTCAATTAGCATTTCTTGCCATGCTATCATTTCTTCTGGTGTTTTTAATTCATCAGTTTTCCAGAAATAATAATTTCCTTCTTTACCAATTTTTTTAGCTTCATCATACATTTCTGTACTAGCTATATCCATTGCAAGTCTAATATCTTTTCCAGGAACATATCCAGCTTCTTTAATAGCTTCAACTATAAATTCTAAAGCTTCTTCATCATTTTTTAGATTTGGTGCGAATCCACCTTCATCTCCAACTCCACTTGCAAGTCCTTTTTCTTTTAATACTTTTTTAAGTGTATGATATATTTCACTACACCATCTAAGTGCTTCAGTAAAGTTTGGTGCTCCTACTGGCATAATCATAAACTCTTGAGAGTTAACTGTATTATCAGCATGTTTTCCACCATTTAATATATTCATCATTGGTACTGGTAATGTTTTAGCATCTTCTCCACCAATATAACGATATAATTCTTCACCTTTGCTTAAAGCGGCAGCTTTAGCAACAGCTAAACTAACACCAAGTGTAGCATTAGCACCTAATTTACCTTTATTTTCTGTTCCATCAAGTTTAATTAATGCTTCATCAATACCTTTTTGATCATAAGCATTCATTCCTTTTAATGCAGGTGCTATTAATTTATTAACATTTTCAACTGCTTTTAATACACCTTTCCCTTGGTATCTTTTTTTATCACCATCACGAAGTTCAACAGCTTCAAAAGATCCTGTTGATGCTCCAGATGGAACCATTGCTACTCCAGTGAATCCTCCTTCAGCTACAACCTTTACTTGAACTGTTGGATTACCTCTAGAATCCATAACTTCTAATGCTTCAATATTTTCAATTTTTAATACTTCTTTGCTCATAAATCCTCCTTTATTATTGAAACTTTATACTTTTACTTCACTATTAAAATTATATCATAAAATAAATATTTTAATCTACTAAATATACTTTAAATATTTAATAATATAATTATCTTTTTTAGTACTCTTTTCAATGCCAATAAACTTATATTTACCATATCTTCTAATACTGAAAATATCATTTTCTTTTAAGATAATACTATTCTTATTAACAATTTCATAATTTAAAA
>OCVV011348983.1_pt1 | contig 26835 bp, 17 predicted proteins | sample 1539721 | NCBI WGS metagenome assembly OCVV01 (sample SAMN02144230, study PRJEB22623) | gut metagenome | biome: sheep rumen | host: Ovis aries | place: New Zealand | reverse complement strand
GATCTGTGGGGAGAAGTAAGTTTTCGATTTTCAAAAAGTCTATTGGGTGTAATTATGCCGACAAATTCCGATTTATTATAGCACCAGTATAAAAAACAATGCCCCGAAACGCTTTTGTGAAACGCTTCGGGGCAAATCTTCTATATGAGTACCGGCATAAACGGGGAGGGCACTGATTCCTTTTCCGTATGAAAGAAACAGACAGCCGGTCAGATTCCGCCTGCGCAACATACTACCAAATGCGATACTTTCCCTAAAAAAAGAAAAAACTATGTGACCAACGCCACATAGCTGCAAGAGGAAGTGAAATCAACAAAACATAGGGGGATTGGGGGATTTGAAACAAGGTTTCTTCAACCTTGGATTTATTATACAATATAAATCTAAAATGCCGCTGAATAAAGTGTGAATAAAATATGAATGCACAGAAAGCTTTTTGTGAACATGTACATGATATTCCCAGAGGTTATGAAATCCTGTAAAATATGTATAATTGTTTCAGATTCCTGTCAAATCCGCGCCAACTCACCGGAATTCCTTGACAGCAGCGTTTTATATATGGTATGATGAGAATGCAGAAATAGGGCAGTCATGTTCGCTGCAAAAACCTGATTTGGGGGAACCGATATGAAAAAGATATGGAAAAAGCTCACTGCCGCAGCCGCGTCCCTTGCGCTCGCCGCAGCAGCACTGCCGGCGGTAAAGCCGCAGACTGAAACAGCTTCCGCGGCAAACACCTACTGGAAATTTGACTTCGGCGGCGGCGGGACGGCCTCAGGCTACACCGGCGTGTCCGCAGCCGACGGCTACAACGCCTCCCGCGGCTACGGCTTCTCGTCCGGCACGGACGCCGCGAATGTGTCCGCATCCGGCAGCGGCGCACTCAGTGATGCCGTTCAGTTCAAAAATGCGACGGCAACGGGCAATTATACCTTCTGCGCCGATGTTCCGAACGGCCTGTATCAGGTGTCGGTCTGGCTCGGCAATACCAACCGCACCAGCGTCGGCATCGAAAAAATGCTGCAAATCGTCAACATGACCGGCAACAATGCCTACCACACGCTTCAGGTCCCGGTCACGGACGGTCAGCTCAATATCTGCGCCTGCGCGGGCAAGGAGGGCTATGCGTTCTCGATCTCCGCACTGGAAATCAAGCAGATCTCCACTCAGACGCACACAAACCCGACGATCTGGGTCTGCGGCGACTCGACTGTCTGCAACTATTACCCGCTGACGACTTCCGCACAGGCAGGCTGGGCGCAGATGCTCCCGAATTTCATCGACACGTCACAGTGGCAGGTCATGAATATGGCCGCTTCGGGACAGTATGCAAGAGGCTTCTTAGAGGCCGGTCAGTTCGATGTCATTGAAAAGAACGGCCAGCCCGGCGATATTTACGTCATTTCGATCGGCATTAACGATACCAACGAGAAGAACAACACGACCGCTGAACAGTATGAGGAGATCATCACCGACATGGCGCAGCGTGCCATGAAGAAAGGCATGCGCGTGATGCTTGTCAAGCAGCAGGGCCGGAACGGCGACTGTCAGCGCAATCCGCTGCTGGGCAGCCGCTGGTACGGCGGCTCGCTTGACAAGGTCGGTGCTGCGCTGAATATCGAGGTCGTTGACCTGTTCAACCTCTGGCAGGATTACTGCCTGACAAAAACCGCGGACGAAGTTTCGGCCATGTATCTCGACGACGGACTGCACCCGAACCGCGCCGGTGCGACCGTTCTGGCACAGTTCATGGCGGACGCGATCAACAACGGCAGCGCGCCCGAGGTCAAAGGCGAAACCTTTGCTGAGGGTACGACCGTGATGTTCCGCAATGCGGAATCCGGCATGTACCTGACCGTTGAGGGCGGCACTGCAGCAGCGGGAACCAATGTCTCCCAGAGCAGCGACGGGATTCCCTCTGAGAAAAATACATGGAAGCTCTCCGCAGCAGCGGAGGAGGGAACCTACCACATCTTCTCCATGCTGGACGGCGGCAGCACCTATCTGCTCGACATCGCCGACGGCAAGACCGACAACGGCACGAATGTCGGCATCTGGACGGATACCAGCCACAATGCACAGGTGTTCAAGATCGTCAAGGACGGCGATTATTATCATATCGCGACCGCTGTCTCCGGCTACAAGAGCTATGTCGGCATCACCGGCGGCTCGCATGACGAAAACGCAAACGCGATCGAATGGACGAACGACCGCACCGATAACCAGAAGTGGCAGATGATCCCCGCCGCAGTCGGCAAAGACGGCCCGCTTGCACAGGGCGACCTGACCGGCGACGGAAAGATCAATGCCGCAGACCTCACGCTGATGAAGCGCGTGCTGAATGACGCGGATGCCCCCTACAACAAGCGGCAGGCGTCTGACCTCAACGGCGACATGAAGGCCGATGCAGATGACCTCACGGTCATGGTGAACTTCCTGACCGGCGAAACCGATGCCTTTGCAGACCCGAAGTATGCCGCGACCGAGCAGATCATCGCGGACGGCTGGCATGAGGAAACGAATGCGGGCTATCTCTACAAGGATTACCTCAATCTCGACAACACCGACAAGAGCGCCGTGACCTTTGCGGTCAATACCGCACTGAAGGGCAACTACCTCTGCACATTCCATATCGCAAACGGCTCGGCCAATGACCGCGAAATGATGATCTCGGTCAGCAGCTCGACCGAAATCTGGAAGCAGAGCTTCCTCACGACCGGCGCATGGACGACATGGGAGGAGCGCGGCATCGTGCTTCCGCTCATTGCCGGCATCAACTACATCACCCTGAAATCCAACACCGCCGAGGGCGGCCCGAATATCGACTATCTGGATCTCTGCCTGACCGATGAACCGGTCGCACAGTCCTACGATCCCTCTCAGGAGCCGCAGGTGATCGACACCGACAAGCCGGTCATCTTCATCGCTTCGGATTCCACCGCACAGAGCTACCGCGCAGACAAAGCCCCGCAGCAGGGCTGGGGCTATTATCTCCAGAACTACTTTACAGACAACGTGACTGTCTCGAACTACGCAATCGCAGGCCGCAGCTCCAAGAGCTTCTATGACAACGGCAGACTGGACACGATCCTCGGCCAGATCAAGGCGGGCGACTATCTGCTGATCGACTTCGGCATCAACGACGGCGACTCTACCAAATCCGAGCGCTATGCGCCGGTCAAGGGCAATGTCGATAACCCTGTCGAGGGCTCCTTTGAATATTACATGACCTTCTATATCAAGGGCGCACTGGACAAGGGCGCGACCCCGATTCTCATGAGCCCGACACTCTCGATCAAGAACCAGTCGATGCCGTTCTCCGTCGGCTACCGCAACATTGACTCGGCCTGCAAAATGCTCGCGAGCAAGTACAAGATCCCGTATTTCGATCTGGGACAGGCAATGACCGGCGACTTCAACAAGCGCGACTACAACACCGTCAAGAACTATTATCTCGGCGGCGCGACCGGCAGCACGGACTACACGCATTTCACCGAGACCGGCGCAGATGTTGTCGCAAAGATCATCGCAGCCGGCATCAAGGGGCTGAACCTTGATGTATCCAAGTATGTGAAGTAAGACATTTGCAGATGAAAACGGATCTGCCCCGAAGTGATCTGACGGATTGCTTCGGGGCAGTGCTGTTCTATGTTAGGTTTCTGTAAAATTTTGCGAATGCTCTTGTATTCCATTTCGGTTTTTGCTATAATAATAGTCGGCGCATGCAAAATGTCTGAAACAGGACGGACTGTATGCGCCTGATGTACGCAACAGGAGGTTTGTTAGAAATGAAGCATTATCTCGAATCAGCCGAGGCCGTGCTCGCAGAGGTTCAGAGCAGCAAGGAGGGTCTGACCGCCGCCGAAGCTGCCAGCCGCCTTGCCAAAAACGGCCCGAATAAGCTCGATGAGCCGCCGCAGAAAACCCTGCTCGCAAGATTCATCGAGCAGTTCAAAAACCCGATGATCCTTGTGCTGCTGGCCGCGGCTGTTGTGTCGGCGATCACCGGTATCATACAGGAGGGCAAGCTCGAAGCAGATGTGTTTATCATTCTGTTTGTCGTCATCGCAAACGCCGTACTCGGCGTCTATCAGGAGAATAAGGCCGAGGCTGCGATCGCCGCACTTCAGGCAATGAGTGCCGCACAGAGCAAGGTGTTCCGCTCCGGCGAGCTGATCGTCATACCCAGCTCGGAGCTCGTGGTCGGCGACGTCATCACGCTGGAGGCCGGCGACAATGTCCCCGCAGACTGCCGCCTGCTCGAAGCCGCTGCGCTCAAGGCGGAGGAATCCGCACTGACCGGCGAGAGCGTTCCCTCGGATAAGGATACCGAAACGCTCACCGGCGATGACGTCCCGCTGGGCGACCGCAAAAATATGATCTACATGGGCAGCAGCATTGCCTACGGCCGTGCGGAGGCAGTCGTCACCGCAACCGGCATGCAGACCGAAATGGGCAAGATCGCAGGTGCGATCGCAGAGGCAGACGATGACGAGACACCGCTGCAAAAGAGCCTCTCCCAGCTCAGCAAGATCCTGTCCTTCGCGGTGCTGGGCATCTGCGTGCTGATCCTCGGCATCAGCGTCCTGCAAATGTATCTTCAGTCGCACGCGATCACGCTGCCGGGCTTCCTCAATTCGTTCATGATCGCCGTCAGCCTCGCGGTCGCTGCGATCCCGGAGGGTCTTGCCGCCGTCGTGACGGTCGTGCTCTCGATCGGCGTCACCAACATGTCCAAGCGCGGCGCGGTGATCCGCAAGCTGACTGCCGTTGAAGCGCTGGGCTGTGCGCAGGTCATCTGCTCCGATAAGACCGGTACGCTGACGCAGAACAAGATGACTGTCGTCGAGGAGCATACCGATAACAAGGAGCTGCTCGCACGGGCAATGGCGCTCTGCTGCGATGCAAAGCTCAATACCGACGAGACTGTCACCGGTGAGCCGACCGAGGCCGCGCTCGTCGCCTATGCAAACAAATGCGGGCTGAAAAAATATGAGATCGAAGCTGACTCGCCGCGTGTCGCGGAGGCACCGTTCGATTCGCTCCGCAAGATGATGTCTACCGTGCATCAGGCCGAAAACGGCTATGTGCAGTACACCAAGGGCGCACCGGATGAGGTGCTGCGCTGCTGCACGCAGATTCTCGAAAACGGCAAGGTTCGCCCGATGACCGATGCCGACCGCACAGAGATCCTGCGGCAGAACAAGGAAATGGCCGACAAGGCACTGCGCGTGCTGCTGGCCGCATACCGCGAGCTGACCATGCTGCCCGACCATATCTCCCCTGCCGCACTGGAGCATGATCTCATTTACATCGGCATGACCGGCATGATCGACCCGGTTCGCCCGGAGGTCAAGGATGCGATCGGCCTCTGCCGCACCGCCGGCATCCGCCCGGTCATGATCACCGGCGACCACCGCGACACTGCTGTCGCAATCGCCAAGGAGCTCGGCATCCTCGGCGAAGGCCAGAAGGCGCTGACCGGCGCAGAGCTCTCCGCAATTCCCGATGACGAATTCAACGAGCATGTCAGCGATTACAGCGTCTATGCGCGTGTGCAGCCGGAGCATAAGGTCCGCATCGTCAACGCATGGCGCAAAAAGCATATGACCACGGCCATGACCGGCGACGGCGTCAATGACGCACCCTCGATCAAGAGCGCCGATATCGGCGTGGGCATGGGCATCACCGGCACGGACGTCACCAAGAATGTCGCTGATATGGTGCTGACGGACGACAACTTTGCAACGATCGTCGGCGCAGTCGAAGAAGGCCGCCGCATTTACGACAATATCCGCAAGGCGATCCAGTTCCTGCTTTCGAGCAACCTCAGCGAGGTGATCTGCATTCTCATTGCGACGATCGGTCTGGGCAGCCTGACCGGCGGTTCCTTCACGATCTTCAGTCCGGTGCATCTGCTCTGGATCAACCTGATCTCTGACTGCTTCCCGGCTGTTGCGCTGGGCATGGAGCCCGCTGAGCGCGGCATTATGAAGCGCAAGCCCCGCAGCAGCAATACGCATATTTTTGCTGACGGCATGGGCGTGAACCTGCTCTGGCAGGGGCTCGTCATCTCGGCGCTGACGCTCGGCTCATACGTCATCGGCGCACAGAGCTCCGGTGAGGCCGGCACGACAATGGCTTTCCTGACGCTCTCTGTCTGCGAAATGCTCCACGCATGGAACATGCGCAGTCTGCGCGGCTCCGTGTTCACGATGCACAGCCGCAACCTCGCACTGCTCGGCTCGATCGCGCTGTCCTTTGTGCTGACGTTTCCGGTTCTGCTGCTGCCCGCACTGCGCAAGGTCTTCTCGCTGACCGCTCTGACCGGCACGCAGTATCTCTGGGCACTGCTGCTCGCTGCCTCGATCCTCCCGATCGTTGAGATCGTCAAGGCATTCCAGCGCGCTGCCGCAAAAAAGTGAGACAGTCCCTATTGATGCGCTGAATCATGTATCGCTCCGCGCTGCCTCGCCAAAGGGACTGCCAATACAAATAGTAAATCGCTGCGCGATGACCGGAACCGGGACTGACCCGTTCTGAAATCATCGCGCAGCGATTTGTTTTATGCGATTTCCTCAACGCGGACATTCGTGAGGTATACTGTTGCAGACGAACCTCTGTGTCCGAGATTGAATTCCAGACGGCCGTTCGGGTCATCCTTGTCATGCATCTCGAATTCGTAGGTAAAGGTCTTTTTCTCGGTCGGGACAGTCAGCGCGGTGTCCTTCAGATAGCGGATCCAGCCGGCAGTCGGTGCGGAGACACAGACCACGATGTCGCGCTCCTCATCTGCCCATGCATCGAAGGTGACGCGGTACTTTTTGCCCTTGATCATCGGGAGCTCCGGCTGCACGAGCTGCACGGAGTAATCGACCGTACCTTCATTTTCGGTCGTGATGATCATGGTATTGTCCCTGATCTCGGCAGCGCCCTCGCCGCCCTCAAAAAGCAGGAACTTCCAGTTGACGTCATCGGTCAGATCCTCTGCCTCGGCGAAATCGCCATTGTAGATGAAATTGCCGTCCTCAAGCGCCTCGCGGTACGTTGCCTCCGGTTTTGTGACATTGGTGTCATATTCCGGCTTCCGGTAGACGCGAACGTAGTCGATCTGAAACTCGGCGTTGTCAAAGTCTGTCGTATCATCGGGGTCGCCCGGCCATGTGCCGCCGACCGCCAGATTCATCTGCACGAAGAACGGCTGATCGAACGGTGCGGGATAGGGCTTCTCGTCCTTCCCCGCCTCTGCCGTAAACCAGTCATTGACGGTCAGGTACAGCTCGTCGTCGATGTACCAGCGGATCTCACCGGGCTCCCATTCCACGGAATACTCGTGGAAATCCTCTGCGAAGCTGCCGCTTTCGAGCACGACAGTCCCCTGCTGCTCTGCATGCGGCTCGCCGTAATGAACCGTGCCGTAGGCGGTTCTGACATCGCTGCCGAGCACCTCCATAATGTCGATCTCGCCGCATTTCGGCCACTGACCGTAGTGCTGCTCGTCCTCCGGCATCATCCAGATCGCCGGCCAGAGTCCCTGACCCTCGGGCACCTTTGCGCGTGCGACGACCTTGCCGTAGGTGAACTGCCGTTTATGCTGCGAATTCACCTTGCCGGACTGATAATGCACCTCGCCGTTCTCCTCGGATTTGATTGCCTTGAGGACGAGGCAGCCGTCGCGGGTGAAGATCGTGTCGCCGGTGACCGTGTACTCCTGAAGCTCCTGATTTGTCCAGCCGGACGGTCGCTTCTCAAAGCTCCACTTGGTATCATCGACGGTGTCGCCGCTGAATTCGTCATGCCAGAGCAGCTCATAGCCGTCAAGTGACGGAACATCGGCATCGTCGGGCGATGCCGCCGCAGCGGTGCGCTCCGTTGCTGTAGTCTGCGCGGCTTCTGCCGTACCGGTCGTGCTTTCTGCCGCAGAATCCGCAGCGGAGCTGCTGCTGTCCCCGGCGCTGCCGCAGCCGCTCAGCATTGCGGCCGCCGCGAGCAGCGCCGAAATTCTGAGTTTGTTGTTCATGGTGATTCCTCCCGTTTCTCCGCAGAAGGGGTTGCGGAGTTTGATTATCATGATTATAACATCAATCCGGCAGAAAATCTAGCAGATTCCGCATGTTTATAGCAATCTCATGACCAATGCGCAAACAGAATCCGCCGCACATCCCAAAAATGCCCCGAAGCGTTTTCAAAGCACTTCGGGGCATTCCCTTCTGTATTCTGTTCAATCCTTGTTGAACATATCCTTGAGCTTTTTGAAGAATCCCTCGCGCTTTGCGTAGTTCTTCGATTCGAGCGATTCCTCAAGCTGCATGAGCAGCTCCTTCTGCTTTTTGTCCAGACCCTTGGGGATCTCCACATAGACTCTGACATGCTGATCGCCGTGATCGTTCCGGTTCAGACGCTTGACGCCCTTGCCGCGCAGCTTAAAGACAGCATTGTTCTGCGTACCCTCCCCGATGTGGAGCTTTTCGTTGCCGTTGATCGTCGGGACAACAATATCCGCGCCGAGCACAGCCTGCGAATAGGTAATCGGGATCGTGCAGTGAATATCGTAGCCCTCGCGGGTAAAGAGCGGATGCGGCTTCACACCGACCGTCAGGAGCAGATCGCCGTTCGGGCCGCCGTTGACGCCCGCATCTCCGCGGCCGTAGCAGCGCAGCGTTGCGCCGTCATTGATGCCCTCCGGAATCTCAACATCGACCTCACGCTGCATGGGCACTCTGCCTGCGCCTCTGCAGCGCTGACACGGGTTCTTGATGACCCGGCCCTTGCCGCCGCAGTGCGGGCAGGTCTTGGATGAGGAGATCATGCCGAACGGCGTGCGCTGCATCGACTTGACAACACCGCGTCCCTGACAGTCGCGGCAGATCTCGGATTCCGAGCCGCCCGCTGCACCGGTGCCGCGGCAGTCCGGGCAGGTCTCCATCCGGCTGATATTCAAAACCTGCTTCTTGCCCTTGCAGGCCTCCATGAACTCGATCGTTGCGGTCGCCTGGATATCGGCGCCTCTGCGCGGCGCATTCGCATTCTGCGCACGGGAGCCGCCGCCGCCGAACATGCTGCCGAAGCCGCCGAAACCGCCGAAGATGCTTTCAAGGATCTCGCTGACGTCGGAGTATCCGCCCATGTTTGCGCCCATACCGCCGTTCTCGAAGGCAGCGTGGCCGTACTGATCGTACATCTCGCGCTTTTCCTTGTTGGACAGCACCTCATAGGCCTCGGTGATCTCCTTGAACTTATCCTCAGCCGTCGGATCATCCGGGTGCAGATCGGGGTGATACTGCCTTGCGAGCTGACGGTACGCCTTCTTCAATTCCTCATCGGTAGCACTTTTGCTGACGCCCAGCACCTCATAATAATCTTTTTTATCAGCCATATCTGACACCCTTTCGTGTTATTGTTCATTCTTTGCAGTCCGTTTCCGGAATCTGCGCACACAATTACGGATATTATAGCACAATTATCCGCCGATTGCAAGAGCTGTGCGGGATTTTCTTATTCCTGACCGACCGGAAATCCTTTTGACCATGCGAGCGGAACTGCATGGAATTCATAGTAGTTGCCGGACTGTGCCTCCTCTGCGAGGAGCTTTTCCATTGCGGCATCGTCCTGCGGTGTGACGAGCAGCACGAAGGTCGCGTGATACTTCATCAGCAGCGGCTCCGCCTCCGCAAAGACCGCCTCCGCGTCGGCTTCCGGTGTACCGACCGGCAGGATCAGATTGACGGTCATATCGCGGCTGCCGATCGGACGCTCGCCCTCGAGAAAGAACCGATAGTCGCGGATATCCGGATATTCCGTTCCGCTGACAGCCGGAGCAATGTGATCCAGCACCAGATACTCCGTATTCAGATGCCACTCCGGATGCAGCTTTGCAAACTCAGCCCGCAGATCCGCCGTCCATTTCCGCGCCATCAGATGCGGCACAACGCCGCTTTCGGCATGGGTTCCGTCCGGGTAGACCGACAGCATGACGGCATTCTCCGGCACCTTTCCCGCCTCATACCGATCGGGCGCTTCGCCGTCCGGCACGACCTTGATGACATAGCAGTTCGGGATCTCATCGAAATCCACATAGTAATAGTCGCAGAGCTGATATGAAATTTGCAGCTCATTTTCGAGATAGCCCAGCAGGATATTATATGCCCGCAGCGCCTCTGCGCCGGTATCATCGGCATCGGGCGTATGCGGCAGGCTGTAATGCTCCGGCATCAGTCCGGGCAGATCGTCTGCCGTATAAGCGGTCGGCTGCCACGCACCGCTGCTTCCGCCGGATGCATCCGCACCGGATTGCTGCGATTTGCCGCAGCCCGCACAGAGCATTCCGGTGAGCATGACACAGCAGCCTGCAAGAACGGTGCGCCGATTTTGCTTCATACGGTCAACCCCGCATATGCAGCAGCTTTGCCGAAGACACGCTGTCGAGCCGCAGCTCCGGGATCGGCCGCATAAACAGTGCAAACAGTACAATGCCGGCCAGGATAATTGCTGCTAATACTGCAAATGTAATTTTGCGTGTGCGCTTGTTGTCATCCATATCTGTACCCTTTCGTGCAGACTGATTCTGCGTTGTATACGGCGAGAGGGGCGGAAGATATTCCACCCCTGACGCTTTTCTGTTGTTATGACTTAGTGCTCGGTATATTCGGCATCAATGATATTGTCATCATCATTGTCACCGCCGTTACTGCCCGTATTGCCCATGTTGCCCATGTTGCCCATATCGGAGAAGTTCGGTGCAGCGCCGTCCGGGTTGGCCTGCTGATAGACCTTCGAGCTCAGCGCATAAAATGCATTCTGGAGCGCATCGGTCTTTGCCTTGATCTCGTCGGTGTTGTCGGTCTTGAGCGCTTCCTTCAGGTCATTGACTGCGCTCTCGACATTGGCCTTGTCGGTCGGATCGACCTTATCGCCGAATTCCTTGATTGCCTTCTCGCACTGGAACACGAGAGATTCGCCGTTGTTCTTTGCATCAACGGACTCCTTGCGCTTCTTGTCCTCCTCAGCAAACTGCTCTGCCTCGCGGACTGCGCGGTCGATATCTTCCTTGCTCATGTTGGTCGAGGAAGTGATCGTGATATTCTGCTCCTTGCCGGTGCCGAGATCCTTTGCGGAAACATGAACGATGCCGTTCGCGTCGATATCGAACGTGACCTCGATCTGCGGGACACCGCGCGGTGCCGGAGCAATGCCGTCGAGGCGGAACTCGCCCAGCTTCTTGTTGTCCTTGGAGAACTCACGCTCACCCTGAAGCACAACGATATCAACGGCAGGCTGGTTATCGGCTGCGGTCGAGAAGACCTGCGACTTCTTTGCAGGGATGGTGGTGTTGCGCTCGATCAGCTTGGTGCAGATGCCGCCCATGGTTTCGAGGCCGAGGGACAGCGGTGTGACGTCGAGCAGGAGCAGACCGCCCTTGACGTCGCCGCCGAGGATACCGCCCTGATATGCGGCACCGAGTGCGACGCACTCATCCGGGTTGATGCCCTTGAACGGCTCCTTGCCGATTCTCTGCTTGACAGCCTCCTGCACAGCCGGGATTCTCGAGGAACCGCCGACGAGCAGCACCTTGTCCAGGTCAGACGGGCTCAGGCCGGAATCGCGGAGTGCCTGATCGACCGGGCCCATTGTCGCACGGACGAGATCCTCGGTCATTTCGTTGAACTTTGCCTGCGAGAGCGTGAGATCGAGGTGCTTCGGGCCGGTCGCATCCACGCTGATGAACGGCAGGTTGATGTTGGTGGTGGTCATTGAGGACAGCTCGATCTTTGCCTTTTCAGCGGCTTCCTTCAGTCTCTGCATCGCGCTCTTGTCGTTTGTGAGGTCGATGCCCTCAGATGCCTTGAACTCCTTGACCATCCAGTCGATGATTCTCTGGTCGAAGTCATCGCCGCCGAGGTGGTTGTTGCCGGCGGTTGCGAGAACCTCCGTCACGCCGTCGCCCATGTCGATGATCGAAACATCGAAGGTACCGCCGCCGAGGTCAAAGACCATGATCTTCTGCTCATCCTCCTTGTCGATGCCGTAGGACAGCGCAGCAGCAGTCGGCTCATTGATGATTCTCTTGACAGTGAGGCCGGCGATCTGACCCGCGTCCTTGGTTGCCTGACGCTGGGAGTCGGTGAAGTATGCCGGAACGGTGATGACTGCCTCGGTGACTGTCTCGCCCAGATATGCCTCTGCATCGGCCTTCAGCTTCTGAAGGATCATTGCGGAGATCTCCTGCGGGGTGTAGGCCTTGCCGTCAACCGTGACCTTCTGGTTGGTACCCATCTTTCTCTTGATCGAGATGACGGTATTGTCCGGATTGGTGATCGCCTGACGCTTTGCGATCTGACCGACAAGACGCTCACCGGTCTTGGAAACTGCAACAACAGACGGGGTCGTTCTTGCGCCCTCTGCGTTCGGGATAACAGTTGCGTTGCCGCCTTCCATAACAGCGACGCACGAATTGGTTGTACCGAGGTCGATACCGATAATTTTGCTCATAATAGTTACCTCCTGATGATACTCATATAATATGCAGGATCATTTCTATGATTCCCGCGGGGGATTTACTTTCAGTTTCAAAAAGATAATCAAAGCCTCTCACGGCTGCCGGTCTAGTTCGCAACACTGACCATCGCACACCGGACGATGCGGCTGCCGAGGCGATAGCCCTTCTGATAGACCTCACAGACGGTGCTCTCACCGAAATTCTCGTCCTCGACCTGCCGGATCGCGTTATGCACCTTCGGGTCAAAGGGCTCATTCAGCGCCGGGATCTCCTCAAGCCCGAGCTTTTTGAGCAGGTCTGTCATCTGATTGTAGATCTTCTCGATGCCGCTGCGGTAAGCGTCATCGGTGCAGGGTGCTTTCATCGCAAGCTCGAAGCTGTCCACAGCCGGGAGCAGGGAGAGCAGTGTCTTTGCGACGGCATCCTGATACGTTTCGGATTTCTCCTTTGCAGTGCGCTTGCGGAAATTGTCAAATTCCGCAAAGAGGCGCAGATATTTGTCATTTGCCTCCTGCAATTTCTGCTCGGCGGGGTCTTCCTCCGGGATCTCCGGCTCCCCGTCATCGGTCTCCTCAAAGGGAGCTTCCTCATCCGTCAGATCCTTTGCCTCTGCGGCGCTGTCATTTTCCGGTGCACTGTCATTTTCCGGTGCGCTGTCATGCAGACCGCTTTCCTCGAGCGACTCAAAGTCCTCGCAGCCGTCCGCGTCACGGATCTCGTCTGTCATTGTCGTCATCCTCCTTCTCGGAGATCAGATTGCTGATTTTCTCCGTAAAATATTCAAGATAAGGGATCACCTTCGCGTAATTGAGCCGCATCGGGCCGATAATGCCGAGCTTTCCGGCCTCTTTGCCGTCCTTCTGATAGCGGCCGACGATCATGCTGGAATTGCCGATCACGAAGGTCTGCTGCGGATTCCCGCGCTTTGCGTCCTCGCTGAAGGTCACATGAATGCCGCTGAACGTATCGTTCAGGATCGGCATGATGACATCCTGATGCTCCATGAATTCGACGATATCCTTTGTGTCGAGCTCATTGCAGGTCAGCAGGTTGCGGGTGCCGTTGACGGTCAGCTCCTGCCGCATCATATCGCGGCTGAGCTCATAGAGCCCGTGGACAAGCGGCCCGAGCGACACCATATATGCGCCCATTGCCGTGACGAGCTGATCGAACATTTCCGGTGAGAGATCGCTGACGGAAACGCCGTGCAGATGCTCCGTGAGGAACTTCGTGAAGAATGCGAGCTGCTCCTCATTGAGGTCGAATTCCAGACGGCAGGCTTTGTTTTTGATGCTGCCGCCGGAGGTGATGAGCAGAATGACGTAGAGGCGTTTTCCGGTCGGGATGACCTCGACCTTGGAGATCACGGAGAACTGCGGCATCGCATTGACGGCGACCGCCGCGCACTTTGTGATCTCTGCGAGCGCTGTTGTTGCGGACTGGATGAGGGAATCCTCGTTGAGCTCGCCGTCTGCGGAGAGCATCGAATCGAGGCGTGTTCTCTCCTCCTCGCTCAGTGCCGCGCCGTGCATACATTTTTCGATGTATACCTTATAGCCCTGAAATGTCGGGATGCGTCCGGCGGAGGTATGGGGCTGTTCGAGCAGACCGAGCTGTTCGAGCACCGCCATGTCATTGCGGATCGTCGCAGCGGAAACGTGGATATCAGGCAGTGCAGCGATGGCCTTTGAGCCGACGGGCTCGCCGGTCGTGACATAAGCATCGACAACTGCTGCGAGAATCCTGAGCTTACGATCATCCATCCGACACCATCCTTTCATCCGTTCCATGTTCTTTGCAGACTGCTTTTGCATCTGCTAGCACTCTATCTCTCCGAGTGCTAAGTATAAGATACCACTTTTCCGGTATCTTGTCAAGCGTTCCCATGAATTTTTCACAAACTTCGTGATATTGCACAAAACCACACCGTTTTTGCACCGGCATTTTGCCGGCATCGGGAATCTCATGATCAATCCGCCGGAAGCACTTTCATCAGCGGTTTCATAGATGTATATATCAATACAGATAGTTATAGTATAGCTGTCTGTGCAGACCCCTGCGTTTTGCTGACAGTTTGCTGACAGATTGTCTGCCGGATAATCTGTCAGTTGTTCCATACCATACATCATTGAAATTCAGCGCAAATTTTAGTATCATAGTACATGGAAACCGGATTCACGGATCGGCCGGCGGACACTCTTCCCCCAAGGAGCACAGCAGCCGGCCGTCCGCCCTTTTTTCATCCGGCATCCGCAGAGATAGAAATAAACAGCTTGTTATGATATGATTTTGAGGAGGAATATCAGATGATTATTCAGGCAATGAGCAAACGGATCAGTCTGCTGACCGCACTGGCCGTCATGGCCTCCGGTGCAGCACTCCGCCCGGTGCAGGGCAATGTACAAGCCGCAGCAGTGAGCATCTCTGCCGCAGCGATCACCGGCTCGGTCAGCCACAACTTCACGGCTGACGGTTCTGCAAGCAGCTATTTCGATATCACCGGCAACCTCTCGACCGGCAAGGGCACGATGACCTATAACGGCCTGACGCTGACCCAGTGCCTCAAAATGGAGAGCGCGACGAGCGTTGCCTTCACGACCGCTTCCGATATGACCCTGACCCTTGCGATCAAGGACGGCACAACCTTCCTTCTGGACGGTGCCGCAAAAAATATCCCCGCAGACGGCATCTTCACTGCTGTCCTGCCTGCCGGCTCGCATGAGATCAAAAAAGGCAGCGGCAGCTCGAATCTGTTTTACATCGGGCTGACCGGCGGCAGCGGCACAGCCGTCACGACACCGACTCAGCAGAGCGAGATTCCCGCCGGCACGACCGTTACGACCGCTTCGACACAGGGCGGCGGCGGACAGACTGTCTCGGGCAATCTCAAGCTCGTGACATCCGGCGGCTGGAATGAGATGCTGTTTGCCGTGATCTCCGGCGTCACCGACGCACAGGTCACAGGCGTATCGTACTCCGGCAAGACCAGCGGCAGGCTCTCCGGCGATGACCTGACATATCTGGTGCGCGACACCTCGCAGGGCGTCCGCATCGACATCCCCGGGCTGCCCGCAGGCACCTATTCGCTGAGCATTGAGACACAGAAGGGCAATGCAACGATCAGCGGCATCAGCGTCACCGCGCAGGACCGTTCGGGCTATGCTCATTTCAACTATACCGCAGGCGTCGGCGCCTATAAGGATGACGGAACCCTGAAGGACAACGCAATCGTGCTGTATGTCACGGAAAGCAACAAGGATACCGTCACGCTGAAATCCAAGGACGGCACGACCGTCAGCGGCATCGGCAATATCCTCAATTCCTCCGGCAAGGAATCCTCCGGCGGCAAAAATTCCAAGGGCGGCACAGCCAATTCCAACAAGGGCATCATCGAAAAGATCGCGAAGGACGGCACCCCGCTCGTCATCCGCATCATCGGCGATGTCAAGGCGCCGAGCGGCCTGACCGCTTACGATTCCGTTGATTACGGCGGATCGGTCGGCGACAACGGCTTCATGGCAAGAATGCAGTCGGGCAAGGATGTCACGATCGAGGGCATCGGCTCTGACGCGACCGTCAACGGCTGGGGGTTCCACTTCATCTGTGAGAGCGGCAACCCGAACCTCGGCAAGAGCTTCGAGGTCAGAAACCTGAAATTCCGCAATGTCCCCGAGGACTGCATCGGCATGGAGGGTGTGCAGGAGGGCAGCACGCTCACCGCTTCGGTCGAGCACTGCTGGATCCACAACAACGAATTCTACAAGCCCTCGATCTCCAACCCCGCAGAGTCCGACAAGGCCGGCGGCGACGGTGCCTGCGATTTCAAGCGCGGCATGTACTTCACCAACAGCTACAACTATTATGAAGGCTACCACAAGACCAATCTGGTCGGTGCCTCTGACAGCAACCTCCAGTTCCATATCACCTTCCACCACAACTACTGGAAGGCCTGCGAATCCCGCGGACCGCTCGCCCGTCAGGCAAATATCCACATGTACAACAACATCTTCGAGGGTCAGACCAGCTATTGCCAGAACCCCCGTGCAGATGCCTACATCTTCTCGGAATACAACCTCTTTGAGAACTCCAAGAACCCGCAGCAGATCAAGCAGGGCGCGATCAAGAGCTTCAACGACACCCTGACAAACTGCAAGGGCGATATGCAGGCTACTGTTGTGACCTCCAAGACCGCGAAAGTCTCCAGCAACAACAAGTACGGCGATTTCGATACGAATGCTTCGCTGTCCTATATCCCCTCCAACAACTATGTGCTCCAGACCGACACCTCGTCGCTCAAGAGCTACTTTGCAAAGAACGGCGGCACGCTCGATGATACATCTGTATCAGGCAGCTTTGCAGGCTCGGTCGTTCAGCCCACCGCAACCACAACGAGCGCAACGACAACCAGCACAACCACAACCAGCACAACCACAACCAGCACAACCGCAGCGACGACTTCTACCACTGCGTCCGCCGTCACAACGACGACCGTGACAACGACCTCCACAACGAACAGCTCCTCCGACAGTGAGGATGTACCTGTGGCCGCAGTCATGCGCGGCGACCTGGACTGCTCAGGTGCAGTCGATGTTCTCGATGCAGTGCTGATGGCCAGACTGACCGGCGACGATCCGACCCTGAAAGACGGCGATGTCTCCGCACAGGGCAAGGCGAACGCCGACTGCGACGGCAACGGCCTCACCGATGTCTTTGACCTCGACCGGATCCTGCGCTATCTGGCAAAGTACATCAGCGCGCTCTGAATGATCCCGCATTGTAAGAACCCTCTCTTATTATTACCCTCTCCATTTTATCCCCAGTGAGATGCACCGTGTCCGATGCCGGAAGGCTGTCTGACACGGTGCTTTTCCGTTGCCGGCGCTTTCTGTCAAATCTCAGCAAAAACCGCGCTGTTTCGGACTTCTTTTTGTCTGAGATTCCGCAAATGGACTCCCTTTTTCAAAAAGAACTTGACTTTTTCTGCTATTTCGCGTATACTGAATCTGTATGGATACCCAAAATATTTGTGTCCGCCGCCGGGGCGGATACGGAAAGAGAGGCTTATCATTTGAACAGAGAACCGAACAGAAAGCAGCCTGCGGCGCCCAGAGGCTCCAAGCCGCAGCGCGGCGGAGGGATTCCTCTCTCCGCGATCGGAAGAAAGATCATGCCCGCTGAGCTCGTCAGCGAAAAGCTCGAGAAGCGGGAACGGAAAAAGACAAAGACCGAAGCTGTACAGGCGCCTGCCGTCACAAAAATCGTCAGTGCTGAGAGCGCCCAGCAGCCCGCACCCCGCACCGCCGGTGTGCAGAAGGCACAGCCACGGAATGAGCGTCCCGTCCGCGCCAAAACACCTGTGCGCATCATCCCGCTCGGAGGACTCGGCGAGATCGGCAAGAACATGACCGTGATCGAATGCGCAAACGATATGTTCATCATCGACTGCGGCCTTGCCTTCCCGGATGCCGAAATGCTCGGCGTCGATCTGGTCATCCCGGATTTCACCTATGTCGAACGCAATGCCGACAAGCTGAGAGGCATCGTCCTGACGCACGGCCACGAGGATCACATCGGCGGCCTCGCGTATCTGCTGAAAAAGGTCAATACGCCCGTCTACGGCACCCGGCTGACTCTCGCACTGGTCGAGGCAAAGCTCAAGGAGCATCAGCTCAACGGCAAGGTCGAGCTGAATATCGTGCAGCCGCGCAAAACGATCCGCATGGGCTGCATGGCCGTCGAGCTGATCCATGTCAACCACTCGATCCCGGATGCCGTGGGTCTTGCAATCCATACCCCGGCAGGCGTTCTGGTGCATACGGGCGACTTTAAGGTCGATTATTCCCCGATCGACGGCGGCATCATCGACCTGGGACGCTTCGGCGAGCTCGGCAGCAGAGGCGTGCTCGCGCTCATGGCCGATTCGACCAACGCAGAGCGCCCGGGCTATACCCCGACAGAACGGAAGGTCGGTGAATCCTTCGACAAGCTCTTTGCCGCGGCAGAGGGCAAGCGCATCATCATCGCGACCTTCTCCTCGAATATCCACAGAGTTCAGCAGATCATCGACTGCGCCGAGAAAAACGGCCGAAAGGTCGCCGTGTTCGGACGCAGCATGGTCAATGTCATCACCATTGCACGGGAGCTGGGATACCTCACGGTCAAGGACGGTACGATCATCGACATCGAACTGATGAACCGCTATTCCGCAGACCGGATCGTGCTCATCACGACCGGCAGTCAGGGCGAGCCGATGTCCGCACTGACGCGCATGGCAATGGGCGATCACAAAAAGGTCAACATCACCCCGCAGGATTTCATCATCATCTCTGCAACACCGATCCCCGGCAACGAAAAATACGTCACACGGGTTGTCAATGAGCTGATGAAGTCCGGCGCACATGTTGTCTATGAAAGAATGTATGAGGTGCATGTCTCCGGCCACGCCTGCCAGGAGGAGCTGAAGCTCATGCTGGCACTGACCAAGCCCAAATACTTTATCCCGGTCCACGGCGAATACAAGCACCTGAAAAAGCATGCCGAGCTCGCGCTCGAAACCGGCATGCAGCGCGATCATATCCTCATCGGACAGATCGGCGATATCATCGAGACAAACGGCATCGACATGAAGATCACCGGGCAGGCGCCTGCGGGCAGAGTGCTCGTGGACGGCCTCGGCGTCGGCGACGTCGGCTCGATCGTGCTGCGGGACAGAAAGCATCTTGCGCAGGACGGCCTCATTATCATCGTGCTGGGCATCAACCGCGGCGACAATGTCATCGTTTCCGGCCCCGAGCTCATTTCGAGAGGCTTTGTCTATGTCAGGGAATCCGAGGAGCTCATGGAAGAAGCCCGGAACCGCCTAACCGATGCACTCGAACGCTGCGCACCGCATGAGCTGCGCGACTGGAATGCACTCAAGGGCAGAATGCGCGATGTGCTGTCTGACTATATCTTCGAGACAACAAAGCGCAGCCCGATGATCCTCCCGATCATTATGGAGGTCTGAACGGCACTGTCTGCCGCTGACAGAAGGAAATGAAAAAGGCAGGTGAGAGAAGTCATGCAGAGAAGGCAGCTTTGGCGGATATTCTGCTCGGTCGCGGTTCTTGCAGTCATATGTCTTGCCGCACTGATCCTTGCAGGGTCACACTGGAAAAGCCCGTTCTACTGGGTGCTGGTGTCGGGCTTTCTGGCCTCGGCATTCTGGTTCGGCTCGGAGCTGGTAAAGCTGCGGCAGGGAACGATCCGCTATGTCGCAAAAATGAATACACTGATCGACCGCACGATGGAATCCGCACCGGAGCATATGCCCGTGCCGCTGGTCATTCTCAACGCAAGGCATGAGGTTCTCTGGTATAATGAGAGCTTTGCGGACAGCATTGCCGGCGGGAGCGACCTGTTCGGCATGACGCTCCAGAGCGCGATCCCGCTGCGCCCGGATGCCGTCGAGGACGGCGAGGCCGTGGAGCTCGATCTCTATGACAGGCACTATCTTGTCTCACGGACAGACTATGAACGCAAGAACGGCCATACCGAGCTGTTCTGCTTTCAGGATATCACAAACTACGCAGAGCTGCGCAGAACCTATATGGACAGCCGGCCCTGCGTCCTGATGATCGTCATTGACAACTTCGAGGATCTGTTCAACGGCACCCGGCAGAGTGAGCGCGCACTCGTGCTCGCATCACTCGAAACGCTGTTTGACAAGCTGCTCGAGGGGACGAACAGTGTGTTCTGTCATCTCGATGACGACCGCTTTATGGTCATTACAGAGGTGCGCTACTGCATTGAAATGGAGCGCGCACACTTCCCGCTGCTCGATGAGGCGAGAAAGATTCTCGTCAAGGGGCGCAGCAGCCTGACACTCTCGATCGGTGTCGGCAGAAGCGGAACCAATATCGCGCAGAATGAGCACTATGCACAGCAGTCGCTGGACATGGCGCTGGGACGCGGCGGCGATCAGGCCGCGATCAAGACGGAATCCGGCTTCACGTTCTACGGCGGTGTCTCTAAGGGTATCGAGCACCGCAACAAGGCCAAGAACCGCGCCGTCGCAAGAGAGCTGCATAAGCTCATGATGCGGTGCAGCCATGTCTATATCATGGGACACCGCGCCAGCGATCTGGATGCCGTGGGTGCGGCAGTCGGCATCGCGTTCATCGCGGAGCAGACCGGCATCCCGTATAATATCGTCATCCGGACAGAGACAACGCTCGCAAAGCTGCTGACGGACCGGATCGAAACGGAAATGCCCGGCTGCATGATCTCCCCCGATACCGCCAGAGAACGCCTCACCGGCACAGACCTGCTCGTCATTGTCGATACCTTCAGCAAGGATATCGTGGAGGACGTCGATCTGTATAAGATGGCACGGCATGTCGTTGTCATCGACCACCACCGCCAGATGGTCAATTATCTCGATAATACAACGCTCAAGCTGCATGACCCGTATGCGTCATCGGCAGCAGAGCTCGTCACGGGCATGATCCAGTTCCTCGATTTCCGCGACCAGATGCCGCAGTTCTGCGCAGAGGCGCTGCTCTCGGGCATCATGCTCGATACGAAGAATTTTATCATGCAGACAGGCGTGCATACCTTTGAGGTCGCAGCCTATCTGCGCGAGCGCGGCGCTGACCCGATCGCGGTCAAGACGCTCTTTGCTGAGTCGCTCGACGCCTACCGGCACCGCTCGAAGCTCGTTTCCGAGGCCGAGCTGCACGGCAGGTTCGCGATCACCATGGAAACGGAGGAGCTCCCCGATATCCGCATCATCGCATCGCAGGCAGCCGATGAGCTGCTGGGCGTTGAGGGCGTTGCGGCATCGTTCGTGGTCTATTCCTCCGGCGGGCAGGCGTGTATTTCCGCCCGTTCGCTCGGCAAGATGAATGTACAGATCGTCATGGAACAGCTCGGCGGCGGCGGACATCAGATCATGGCCGCAACACAGCGCCGGGATGTCACCGTGCAGCAGCTCCGCAGCATGCTGATCGAGGTGCTGTATGAAACGGAAGCGCAGCTTCAGGCCGCACAGCACGCCGCAGAGGAGCAGAGCGGAGAACCGCAGAAAGGATGAACTCAAAATGAAGGTTATTTTGCTTCAGGATGTCAAGGGCACCGGCAAAAAGGGCGAGGTCAAGAATGTCTCGGACGGCTATGCCCGCAATTTTCTGATCGGCAAGGGTCTTGCAGCAGAGGCAACTGCCGCAAACCTCAATAAGCTGGAGGGCGAGAAAGCCTCCGCACAGCACAAGATCGACGTTGCAAAGCAGGAGGCCAATGCACAGGCTGAAAAGCTGAACGGCAAGACCGTCACCGTCCGTGCAAAGGCCGGACAGGGCGGCAGACTGTTCGGTGCCGTCACGCTCGGCAATGTCGCCGATGCGGTCACTGCGCAGTTCGGTTTTTCCGTCGATAAGCGCAAGCTCAGCGTCAGCAGCGAGATGAAGAACGCCGGCGACTACAGCGCAGAGGCCAAGCTCTATGCAGGCATCACTGCAAAGTTCACCGTTTCCGTGGTGCCGGAAAATGCCTGATCTGTTTTCACTCCCCGGAGAGGGGCTCTCTGCGGCGGAAATGCCGCACAGCTTTGAAGCAGAGCAGTCCGTGCTCGGCTCGATCCTCGTTGCACCGGAGACGCTCTCGACAGCGCTGGAGTATATCAGACCCGAAGCGTTCTACCATGAACAGCACCGGGAGCTGTTCCAGCTCATGACAAGACTCTTTTCCGGCGGCAATGCCGACAAAATGGACATCGTCGTCATTCTGAATGAGGCGGTGCGGCTCGGCATCTTTGAAAATTCCGCAGAGGGCAAGCGCTATCTGACCGCACTGGCCGAGAGCGTGCCCTCTGCCGGCAATATCGACAGCTATTGCCGCATTCTCGCGGAGAAGTATTCCGCAAGGGCGCTCGCGACCGTCGCAAGCGATCTGCTGAAGGAGATCAGCAGCGGCACGGAAACCGCAGAGAATCTTCTGGATTCCGCCGAGCAGCGGATCTATGATATCCGGCAGGGACGCGATGTGCGCGGACTGGTTCCGATCAGGGATGTTGTCGTCAATACCTATATGCATCTGGGCGATCTTTCCGGCCCTGACCGCGAGAAGTATCTCGGCGCAAAAACCGGCTTTCCGGAGCTCGATACCGTCACGGGCGGCATGACAAATTCCGACCTTGTGATCCTCGCAGCCCGTCCGGGTATGGGCAAAACATCCTTTGCACTGAACCTCGCGACCAATGTCACACGGCGCTCGGGACGCACCGTCGCGGTCTATTCGCTCGAAATGAGCATGGAGCAGCTTGTCTCGCGCATGCTCTCGACGGAGGCGCTGGTCGATTCGCACAAGCTGCGCACCGGCCGCCTCGACAGCAAGGAGTGGGCGCGCATTGCGCAGGGCGCGGATGTGCTCTCCGGCATGAACATCTACCTTTCCGAAACGACCGGCATCACCGTCTCCAAAATGAAGGCACAGCTCAGACGCATCAAGAATCTCGGCATGGTCGTCATCGACTACCTTCAGCTCATGGATGCTCCGCTGAAATCCGAAAACCGCGTGCTGGTCATTTCCGATATCACGCGAAATCTGAAGCTCATGGCAAAGGAGCTGAACGTACCGGTGCTGCTGCTCTCACAGCTCAACCGCGGCGTCGAAAGCAGACCCGACAAGCGCCCGATGATGTCCGACCTGCGTGAATCCGGCTCGATCGAGCAGGACGCAGATATCATCATGTTCCTCTACAACGACTATTACTATAACAGGGAAAAGTCAGAATCTCCGAACATTACGGAGTGCATCGTCGCAAAGAACCGTCACGGCGAGACTGCCAATATCAAGCTCGTCTGGGACGCGCAGTATACGCGCTTCTCATCGCCGGAAAAGAGTGAGGCTCCGCCGGCATGACGGCTTCGGAACGGCTGTACAGTCTGGTGCTGCACGGCACGGGCACTCCGACGGCCGGGATCTGTACCGTTGCATTTTCAGGCGGCGCGGACAGTACCGCGCTGCTCTGCTGTCTGCATGATCTGCGCGATGTGCTCGGCATCACGCTCCGTGCGGTGCATGTCCACCACGGCATCCGCGGCGGGGAAGCAGACCGCGATGCCGCATTTTGTGCCGCACTCTGCTCAAAACGCGGTGTTCCGCTTCAGACGGTGTATGTGCATGCGCCGGAATATGCCGCAGAGCACCGGCTCTCGCTGGAAACTGCCGCCCGCAGACTGCGCTATGACGCCCTGTATCAGGCCGCACCTGCGGGTGAGATCGCAACCGCACACCATGCGGATGACAATGCCGAGACTGTGCTGTTTCATCTGCTGCGCGGCAGCGGCCTGAGAGGACTTTGCGGCATCCCGCCCCGCTCCCCCGACGGCAGGATCATCCGGCCGCTGCTCCATGCCGAAAGGGCGGAGATCCTTGCGTATTTGCAGGAGATCGGACAGGATTATGTCGAGGACGGCACCAACGCGGAGGAATCCGCCAGCCGCAACCGCATCCGGCACAGGCTCCTGCCGCTGCTCAGGGACGAAAATCCCGCAGCACTGCATCACATCAGCCGATGTGCGGCGCTGCTCACTGCCGATGAGGCACTGCTGACACAACAGGCCGATGCCGCGTATGACGCCTGCTCAGAGCCGGTCAGCGGCGGAATGCAGGGGCTCATGCGGTTTCCGCAGCCGGTCCGCATGCGCGTATACCGCAGAATGCTCGCGGAAACAGAGCTGCTGCAAGGCGCAAAGCATATCGACCCGACCTTTGAGAACCTCTCGGCAGCCGATGCCCTGCTGCAAAACGGCAGCGGGCGCATTTCGTTCTCGCGGGATGTTTATGCACAGGCCGATGCGGGCATGCTGTATATCAGACGGGAAGCGGTGCTCTGTGACTGCCTGCCGCTTCAGACCGGACAGAACCGCCTCTTTGCCGACCGCGTCTGCATCGCAGAAGTCACGGAGCAGGGGGCATTATCACGTAACATTCACAAAAGCGACACATTGTCTACGCTCGATTTTGATATGATAATAGGGCGACCGTATTTTCGGGCGCTGCGCGGCACGGACCGGATGCAGCTCCCGGGGCGGGATTTCTGCACAACGCTGAAAAAGCAGGTGCAGGGCTGTGTCCCGCAGCCGCAAAGACGGTCTTTGTATGCGCTTTTTGACGAACAAGGCTGCATTTTCTGCGAGCGGGTCGGCATCGCGGCCAGGGTAAAGCCCGGCGCGGATACGCACAGACTGCTCACGCTGACGGCATATGCCATAAAAGCGGATCGGTCAGCAGATGAAACTTCAGACAAAGGAGTGAGTGATACTTGGGAAAAAATCGCGGATTACTGACCTATCTCATCATCGCGGCGCTGTTTATCGCTGCGATCTGGATTCTGCTGCCGGCACTCGCGGGCAATCAGCATAAGGTCCAGTATTCAGACATTATGAAGCACTTTGACAGCTATGAGGTAACCGAATATACCCTCGACCTCGGCAGCGGTGAGCTGAAATACAAGCTCAGCACCGACGAGAACAAGGATGAATGGCATACCTATGAAGTTCCGAATGTCGGGATCTTCCTGGATGATGTGGAGAAATACCGGGAGCAGTACAACAAGAAGCACCCGGATGCGCAGCTCACGCAGGACTATTTCAAGGTCACGGATAATTCGTGGCTGCTGACGGTCGTGCCGACTGCGATCCTCATGATCATGGCGATCGTGCTGTTCGTGGTCATGTTCCGGCAGGCAAACGGCGGCGGAAAGATCAATTCCTTCGGCAAGGCCAACATCAAGGCTGCGTCCGGCAGCGCCAAGAAAGCGATGTTTGCAGATGTCGCGGGCGCCGATGAGGAAAAGGCCGAAATGGCCGAGATCGTCGATTTCCTGAAGGATCCGAAGAAATATGACGATATCGGTGCGAGAATCCCGCGCGGCGTGCTGCTGCTGGGTCCTCCCGGTACCGGTAAAACGCTGCTTGCAAGAGCGGTCGCCGGTGAAGCGGGCGTCCCGTTCTTCCCGATCTCCGGCTCGGACTTCGTTGAGATGTTCGTCGGCGTCGGCGCGAGCAGAGTCAGAGATCTGTTCGATCAGGCGAAAAAGCATGCGCCCTCGATTGTGTTCATCGACGAGATCGACGCGGTCGGACGGCACAGAGGCTCCGGTCTCGGCGGCGGCCACGATGAACGTGAGCAGACGCTGAACCAGCTCCTCGTTGAGATGGACGGCTTTACCGACAAGGAAAACGTCATCGTCATCGCTGCGACAAACCGCCGCGATATCCTCGACCCGGCACTGCTCCGTCCGGGACGCTTCGACCGTCAGATCACGGTCAATTACCCCGATGTCAAGGGCAGAGAGGAGATTCTCAAGGTTCACAAGGGCAAGAAGCCGATCGGCCCGGATGTCGATTTCCACGAGATCGCAAAGGATACGCAGGGCTTCACCGGCGCAGACCTTGAAAATCTGCTGAATGAGGCCGCGATCCTCGCAGCGCGCGCAAACCGCAAGGCGATCATCAGCGAGGATATCGAGGAAGCAACCATGAAGGTTCTTGCAGGCCCGGAAAAGAAATCGCATCTTCCGACTCCGCACGACAAGCGCATCACTGCGTTCCATGAGGCTGGTCATGCGGTCACTGCATATCATCTGCCGACGCAGGACCGCGTGCAGCAGGTCAGCGTCATCCCGCGCGGCATGGCTGCCGGTATGACATGGACCCGTCCCGATACCGAAGACAGCCACATGAGCAAGACCAAGCTGCTCGAAACGATCGTCATGATGATGGGCGGCAGAGCCGGCGAGGCCGTCGCACTCGACGACATCTGCACCGGTGCCTCCAATGACATTGAGCGGGCAACAAAGCTCGCAAAGAATATGGTCACGCGCTGGGGTCTTTCCGAGGCACTCGGCCCGGTCGCATACGGCTCTGAAAACGATGAAGTCTTTATCGGCCGCGATCTTGGCCATGTCCGCGATTATTCCGAGGAGGTCGCTTCCCGCATCGACACGGAGGTTCGCCGCATCGTTGAGGAGGGCTATGAACGCGCACTGTCCATTCTGCGCGAGCATCGCGATGAGCACACTCGCCTCGCGGAATTCCTGCTCGAATATGAGCGGGTCAACGAGGAGGAGTTCCTTCAGATCATGAAGGGCGAGCTCACGATCGAGAGCCGCAGAGCGCAGGAGGCCGCGAAAAAGGCCATGACCCCGCAGAATCCGCAGATTGACATTCCGCTTGTGGACAGCAGCGCCGATGAGGCAGCACAGTCCGGCGAGGAATGACCGGCAATCCAATCAAACAGAAAACCGGACGGCATGCCTTAAGAGCGGCGCTGATATAGAAGTTTTAAGCCATGGT
>OCVV011356162.1_pt1 | contig 26838 bp, 21 predicted proteins | sample 1539721 | NCBI WGS metagenome assembly OCVV01 (sample SAMN02144230, study PRJEB22623) | gut metagenome | biome: sheep rumen | host: Ovis aries | place: New Zealand | reverse complement strand
GTCCGCGAGATTCAGGAATCTTGTCCGGGAGTTACAAGAACTTTGTCCGGATAATTCAAGAACGCTGTCCGGATGTCCCAAGAATCATCACTCAGATGTCTATCTTCGCAGAAACATAAAACTGCTGTTACTGGTGGCGAAATTCACAAAGCCAAAAAGCTATGAGCGTTTTCTCAGAAATGCAAATGCAATAAGGGGATTCGACGCACGGCAGAAACTGTCACAGATCAGCTGCCCGACGCTGGTCATAGCCGGAGAAAATGTTCTCACCGTCGGCAGCAAAGCTCCCTATCAACTGAAGCACAAGATTCCTCATTGTAAACTCTATATCTACAAAAAGTTCGGACACGGCGCCTTTGAGGAAGGAAGAGACTTTTATGACAGGGTATTTTATTTTCTGTCAAAATAAGGACGTCAATAAAAAACATCAAAATAAAAACATCAAAATAAAAACAGGAGCCAATGTTTCACGTGAAACATTAACTCCTGTTTTTCACAGAAATCTATTACGGAAAATCTACTACAGAAAACCTATAACAGAAAATCTTTTTTATGAAATCTTTTTCATACAATCTTCTGCAGGAAATCATGTGGTGCAGTCCATTGACACTTTCACCTGCAGTGCCCTGTTCAGGGATGCTCCGTAAAACAGAAAGGTAATGATAAACCTCAGCCACATGGCGATCAGAAAGACCGCAGCCAGTGTTCCGTAAACGGAAGACATTTTCCAGAATCGTGTAATAAAGTAACCAAAGGCTTTTGTAAAGAATGCCCACATAAAGGAAGAGAAGATGCTGCCGGGAAGCTGATTTCTGATTTTTCTCTTTCCCGAAGGAAGAAAAGTAAATGTCAGGACAATGATCAGGATCATGGCGGCAAGAGTAATGATTCCGCTGTATTCCAGAATACTGTTGATCCTGTCGGCGATTTCCGGAAGGTTCAGCATTTCGAAAAGATACGTGATCACATCTTCGATAGAGGAACGGAGCATCTGGAACAGGAGCATGGAAGGAATCAGCAGCGAGAACAAAACTGCATATAAAATAGCCTTCAGCCTTGTCCGGATATATTTTCTCTGCGTGTGATTGATTTTCTCAAGCCCGACCATCAATGCCGTAATTCCATGAGAACCTGTCCACAGGCAGGTGAGCGCAAAAGCAGAGACGACCATGGTTCCTGAGTATCTGTTCAGATTGAAGATAATGGAAACAATCGTCGTTCGAATCTGAGGAATATCGGGGACAGCATTCATCAGGAAATTGCTCACATCCTCGACAGTGAACCAGGGAAGGAGATTGATGATTGAAATGATCAGCATCAAAAGAGGCACTGTCGAAACCATAAAATAATAGGTTGCATTTCCTGAATACACACTCATTTCATGCTTGGAAAAAACTTCCACTGTTCTTTTGATCAGTGAAATGAAATCGTTGTTTTTCATGAAATTATATCTTTTCATGAAATCTTCTTTTTTCATAAAGTACTCCCTGCCCGCCATAGGTCAAGACTTGCCTGCAGATAATGTGCCGCCTTTTCCTCTGTTTTTTTCCAGATAGATGAGAAGCACTGTGATATCCGCGGGTGTTACGCCGGAAATACGTGAAGCCTGACCTATTGAGGAAGGTAGAAAAGCTTTGAGTTTCTGCCGGGCTTCGTTGCGGAGGCTTCCGACCTGGTCATAGTCGATCCAGGACGGAATCTTCCTGTGTTCAAGTTTTTCAAACTGCTGCACCTGTTTTTTCTGCCTGTCGATATACCCCTCATAGCGGATATTAATTTCCACCTGTTCTGTAATATCCTTTGTGAGATCCGGCCTTTCGGGATCCAGAGGGGCGATTTTGTCATAGGAGAGTTCCGGTCTGCAGATCAGTTCCGCCAGGCTACAGGCGGTCTTCAGTTCTGCCGAACCCAGAGAACGAAGGATTTCCTGGTTGGAGGCGGCAGCCCCGACTCTGATTTTCTTGAGGCGCGCGGTCTCCTCCTCAATCATTTTTTCCTTGTAACAGACATAATCATACTGCTGCTGTGTGATCAGACCCTCTTCATAACCGTATTTTCGAAGACGCAGGTCTGCATTGTCCTGTCTGAGCAGAAGCCTGTACTCGGCGCGTGAAGTCATCATGCGATAGGGCTCGCGGTTGTCCTTTGTCACCAGGTCGTCGATCAAAACGCCTATATAGGCTTCGGACCTCTCCAGAACCAAGGGCTCTCTTCCGCGGATCTTGTTGACGGCATTGATGCCTGCGATCAGTCCCTGGGCCGCCGCTTCTTCGTAGCCGCTGCTTCCGTTAAACTGGCCTGCACAGAAAAGACCGTCGACTGCCTTTGTCTCAAGGGAGAGTTTCAGCTGATTGGCATTGATGCAGTCATATTCGATCGCGTAGGCATTTTTAACGATCACACAGTTTTCCAGACCCGGAACGGTGCGGTACATGCGCTGCTGTACATCGTCGGGCATGGATGAGGACATTCCGTCTACATAGACTTCATTGGTGAAACGTCCCTCCGGTTCTATAAAGACATGGTGCCGGTTCTTTTCGCTGAATTTGACAACTTTATCTTCAATGGAAGGGCAGTAGCGGGGACCGGTTCCTTCTATAATTCCGGCATAGATGGGAGAACGGTCGAGATTCTGACGGATGATGTCGTGGGTCTCCTCGTTTGTGTAAGTCAGCCAGCAGGGAACCTGATCGATCTGTACATCTGCAGGGTCTGTGGAATAGGAGAAGGGTACGACTACAGGATCTCCGGGCTGGATCTTCATTTTGGAATAATCCAGTGTCCTTCCGTCCATCCGCGCAGGCGTTCCGGTCTTGAAACGGCGCAGAGGGATTCCAAGATGATCCATGGAATTCTTCAGCCAGGTCGACCGCTGCATACCGCCGGGGCCTGTCTCGGTGATGGACTCGCCGACAAGACATCTTGCGTTCAGATATGTGCCTGTGCAGATGATCGCCGCCCTGCAGGTATAGATCGTTCCCGTATGGATCCTGACACCGGCCACGCAGGGCTTTTCAGAAACGGGACAATCTTCTATGCCATCAGCAGATATAGATTTCTGTTTTTCTTTACTGTCATTACTTTCAAGCTTGAGCTTTTCCAGATCATGCTGCGTCAGGATATCTGTGACTTCCACCTGACGGATTGTCAGATTCTCCTGGTTTTCCAGGATCTTCCGCATAGCTTTGGAATATTCCGCCTTGTCCGCCTGGGTGCGCAGAGAATGGACTGCAGGACCTTTAGATCTGTTGAGCATCTTGGACTGGATAAAAGTCTTATCGATGTTTTTGCCCATTTCACCGCCCAGAGCATCAATTTCTTTGACCAGATGTCCCTTGGAGGATCCTCCGATATGGGGATTGCAGGGCATCATGGCAATGCTGTCCACATTCATTGTGAAAATGACCGTGCGATATCCCAGACGGGCACAGGCAAGGGCCGCCTCACAGCCGGCATGTCCGGCACCGATCACACATACGTCAGTGTCAATAAAGTAATTCATTAAATCATTCTCCACGCAAATCCAACCGGATCACAGTAAAATCAGGAAGGATATATTTTCAGCATCGGCACAATTAACAATCGACAATCGATACAATCAACAATCTGCTCAATCGATAATCTGCTCAATCGATAATCTGCTCAATCAATAATCTGCTCGATCAACAATCAACAAGCTGCTCAATCAGCAATTATTTGCCCATGCAGAATTTCGAGAAGATTTCCTCTACGAGGTCATCCTCCACGGCTTCGCCCGTGATCCTTCCCAGGCTGGCATAGGCGTTCATCAGATCGATCGCGTAAAAGTCCTCGCTCATCCCCATGCGGATGCTCTGACGGACCAGAGAAAGCGCTTCATAGGCTTCCCGCACAGCTTCCCTGTGGCGGGCATTGGTGATCATGGCTTCGCTCTGATGACTCAGCTCACCCATATGATACATCTTTTCGATGGTCATGCCCAGTTCCTGAGCACCTTCTCCCGTACGAAGTGAACAGGACAATACTTCATCCGCCTCGGTAAAAAAGCTGCGGACTGCATCCGCGTCGGTCACCGGGGGGAGATCGCTTTTATTTAAAAGTATAATACATTTGCGGACAGAAGGAAGTTCCTGTTTCCACTGCTTTAAAATATTGCCGATGGACTGGTCCTCCTTTGTGATTCCCTCGGAAGCATCGATCAGATAAAGGACCAGTTCAGATTCCTCTACGGCATTCTTTGCGCGGGCTATACCGATTTTTTCAACCCGGTCGTCTGTATCGCGGATACCGGCGGTATCTGTCAGACGGAGCTGAATGCCCCTTACACGGACGCTCTCTTCAAGAGTGTCACGGGTCGTTCCCGCGATTTCCGTCACAATGGCCCTTTCGGTACCGGACAGGTAATTGAGAAGAGAAGACTTTCCGGCATTGGGCCTTCCTATGATCGCAGTGCGGATTCCTTCCTTCAGGACAGCGCCTTTTTCTCCGATTTCCAGAAGACTTTCCATGCGGGAGAGAAGCTTTTCACAGATACTGTCGAGACGATCCGGATACCCTTCCAGGTCAGAGGCATAGCTGTCGGGATCGTCGATTGCAGATTCTATAAATGCCATTTCATAGAGGATGGCAGAGCGCAGTTCCTTTACACTTTCCGAGACACTGCCGCCCAGCTGGGCGAGAGCGGTTTTCCTGGCAAACTCATTCTGTGAAGCGATCAGATCCATGACGGCTTCCGCTCTGGAAAGATCGATCCTTCCTCCCAGGAAGGCGCGCTTTGTGAATTCTCCGGGATCGGCCAGACGGGCACCGCCCCGGAGCACCAGATCCAGGATCCTGTTCAGAAGATAGGTTCCTCCGTGGGAATTGATCTCAACAGTGTCCTCTGTTGTGTAGCTGCGGGGTGCCCTGAAGACGCTGATCATGACCTCGTCGATCCGGTTTCCTTCCCTGTCTTCAATATAGCCGAATACAATGGTATTTGCGGCATGATCCTGAAGATCGTGCTCCCCCCTTGCATTTACATAGAGTTCCGCACAGATTCTGACAGCATCGGGACCGCTGACACGGATGATTCCGATACCGGCCGTGGACATGGCTGTCGCGGCGGCTGCGATCGTATCATTTCTGCTCTTATCTATATAGCTGCTGTTCAAAAATGATTTGTTCTGAAATATTTTATCCATGTTTTTTTACTCTTCCAACTATGCCGCTCGTCAGAACGGCTTTCTGAAGCATTTTCAAAGAGGCGAAAACAGTGAAGAATCCAGATTAAAAAAACTGTATCGACAGTTTTATTAACTATTTGGTCCTGTATCAGCTTGTAAAAAAGACTGCCGCTTCAGGATTGCTGAGGCGGCAGTCTGATCAAAGGATCATCAGCGATCCTCTTTCATTGTCACGATAACTTTTCTGTAAGGCTCCTCGCCTTCACTATAGGTTGTCACGTAACGGTCACTCTGCAGGGCAGAGTGGATGATCCTTCTCTCATAAGGATTCATGGGTTCAAGAGCAACACTGCTGCGGTTGCGCTTGACCTTTGCTGCAATATTCTTTGCCAGATTTTCCAGAGTCTTTTTGCGGCGCTCACGGTAGTTCTCCGTGTCAGCCTTGACATGGATGTATCCGTCGATTCCCTTGTTGACGACAAGAGAGACGAGATACTGGAGGGAATCAAGGGTCTGTCCGCGTTTTCCGATGAGGAAACCCATATTCTCACCCTTCATATCGATCGTGAGCATACCGGTCTCCTTATCATAGGAGCTGCTGACCTCTGCCTCCAGATTCATTGCCTGGAAAACATCTGCCAGGAAGGTATCCGCGCGCTGCTTGATTTCTTCAATCTGCTCATCTGTGAGCACCGGAACGGCGCTCTTCTTTTTAGGAGCACTGTGATTTTCAGAAGGAGCGGCATTTCCGTCCTGATCGGGAGTGCGTGAAGCATAGTCGTCTCTGTCAGAACGGCGCTGTCTGCGGCGGCCTCTTCCTCTGCTTCCTTTTTCAAAATTCCTTTCGGAAGAATCCCTTCTTCCGGAACTCTTTCTTGCAGAAGCAATTCCTTCGGAAGCCTCGGTCTTTTCTGCTGTATTTACAGCGGTATCCTCAGCGGCCTGCTTCTCTGCAGCAGCGGTTTTCTGTGCAGCAGATTCCGCAGCCTCTGCTTTTTCGGAATTTTTGTCGGAAACAATGTCAGATTTTTTGGAAGCTGCCTTATCGGCATTTTTAGGAAAATCTTTTTTCCTGTTTTCTTTTTTATCGTCTTTTCTTTTTTCTTTTACGCGCTGAGAGGATGCTTCCTTTTTGTCATCCTTTCCCTTGAGAACATCACTGATGATCGCACTGGTATCAAAATCGGTGCTCTCCTCCATTCCCTGTTTAACGCGTGCACGGATTCTGGCCGCTCTCGAGCCGATTCCCAGAAAACCGGTCTTTCCCGGATCAATCACTTCGTATTCGAGGCGTTCACTGGGAACCGCCAGCTTCTGGCATGCCGCTGTGATCGCTTCCGATACAGTCCTCTCCGTGATTTCAATATATTCCTGAGACATATTTATCCTCTTGTTATTTTAATCAATTCATTTATCCTGCGAATCTGAAGATTCTTTTCCCGATTCATTGAATCTCCTTACCATATCAGCCTGGTAGGAAAGACTTTCTTTTTTGTACTTCTTCTGCCTTCTGGACTGATTCATCTCATCGATTCTGGCTTCCTCAGCCTGTGTGAGCTTTGTGACCAGTCTGCTGTCTCTGTTGGCTGTTGTCCTTCTGGTCTTTCCGGAGGACTCTGCAGGATAGTCGCCTCTGCTGATGCTCTTTTCTTTTCTCTTCTCCGCTTTGGCCTTTGCCTTTTCGCTGTTCTTTTCGATCATTTCATCAATATCCATCTTGTCGATGTGTTTGTTGATGAAGATCTGCTGCACGATACGGACGATCGCACCGACGATCCAGTAAAGTCCCATGCCGCTGGGAAGTGAGAAGCAGAACACTGCGGACATGGCAGGCATCATGATGTTCATGCTCTTCATGGTGTTTGCTGCCTGGTCGTTAGGGTCTGACTCCGGCTGAGGCATCAGTTTGACATTGAGCCACTGTGTGAAAGCTGCAAGAAAAGGAATGATCAGGGCAACAACGATCATAATTCCTCCCTGCCTCATAATATTGGAAGGAGATTCTGCAATATTAAGGCCGAGGAAATTATTGTACTGGAAGATTTTAGTCGTTGTTGATGTAATATCAGCGCTCAGATCGGGTGCCTTCTCAGTGAGTGTTGTCCAGTCCGCCAGCTGAAATTTGTTCAGGATATCGACGATTGAATTCTTGACGGCATCGATATTTCCGCTCTCGATATTACCTGTCAGTCCTTTGACAAAAGCGCTGACACTGGAGAAAATATACTTTCCATCCGCATCCTGTGCCAGAAGGATCTTTGATCCGTCCGGATCCAGTTTATAGAGATTATCTACAAGAGGATAAAAAGCAGCTTTTACGCTGGAAAGATATGCAGGGACATTGTAGAACACTCTGTACAGGGCAAAAAGGATGGGCATCTGAATGAGAAGCTGTACACAACTGCCCGATGCGGATACACCGTACTTGTCGTAGACCTGCTTCATTTCTTCCTGCTGTGCAGCTACAGACGCACTATCTTTTCTTCCCTGATATTTCTTCTGAATCTTCTGAAGTTCAGGCTGCATTTTCCTCTGAAGCTTGGAAAACTTCTGCTGACGGATGGTCAGGGGCAGCATGAGCATATAAATCAGGATTGTCATGAAGATGATAGACAGTCCGACATTCGGAAGACCTATTTTACTCAGTACTACAAAGATGCCGTTCATGATGATTCCAATCAGTTCGGCGATCGGACCAATTATGAAAGTAGTGCTTTTGGTCAAAAACATAGGAGCCAATATTCCTCCTTAAATAGGTTGTTAATACTAAAATGCTTTTCAGGGTACCGGATCATAGCCGCCGCCGGAAAACGGATTGCAGCGGAGGATCCTCCATGCAGCCATGGCACCTCCCTTTACAGCCCCGTATTTTTCCACCGCCTCCAGTCCATACTGTGAACAGCTGGGGATATAGGGGCACTTTGTACTCTTGAGAGGTGACAGATATCTCTGATACACCCTGATTGATCGAATCATTGCCTTTTTCATCATTTTCATATCATATTCCATACCGTTTCCAGACAACATGCATCTGCAGTCTGTCTGCCGGATCTGTCACTTTTTCTTTAAAAGACCGGCTTTTGCAGCCAGCTGCATCAGCGCGTGCTCCATTTTGAAATAACTGATTCCCTTTGCACGGACACGTGCCACAAAAACGATATCATATCCGCCTATAAATTCTTCTTCATGAAGACGGCAGACTTCTCTGATCAGTCTTACAGTCCGGTGCCTTACGACACTGTTTCCTACCTTTTTGCTCACAGAGATCCCGAACCTGTTTTTTTCCTGTCCATTGCCGCACAGATAGATGACAAGATAACGGTTTACGAAAGATCTTCCTGTCTGATAGCAGTTTTTAAAATCTGCGTTCTTTTTCAGAGATTCCATATGCTGTGTTATGTCTAATGATAAAAAATGAAGGTGACCGTCCTGATCCGAGGACTGTCACTGCTGCAATTGCAATTCATTTCCTGTTACAATAAGAGCCATGCTGAAATCAGCATGACTCTCACGGAAATCTACTGTCAGACTGCAATCTGCTTTCTGCCTTTGCGCCTGCGTGCGGAAAGAACCTTTCTGCCGCCCTTTGTGCTCATTCTGGATCTGAATCCATGTACCTTCGCGCGCTGTCTCTTCTTGGGCTGATATGTCATTTTAGCCATTGATACTTCCTCCTTTAAATGATGAATTTGCAGCTTCCCCGGTCAGGAAGAACTGCTGAATTTTTCAAAGTATACTGCCACTGCCGGGAACTGATCTGAAACTCTGCAGAAACTGCCTTCCTTCCATGTTCGCTCCCTGCCAGGGCTTTCAAGTCTTTACAGGACCGCGTGCGGCTGCGGCCGTAAGTCGCATATCCCGTCGTGCATCCGAAAAAAAGCTGTGCCGGCTGCTCCGGCACTTCCCGGATGCGGGTATGGTTGCTGTTTCGGGCATAGTATCCCCTTGTAAAGACGCTAACATCGAAATTATATATAAAACATGATTTGGCGTCAAGAAATATTTATCCACATTTTATCCACGGGAAAATGTGGATAACGTGGATAAAGGCCTCTTTTCCGCACAAATATTCGATACAATATCTTGAAAATAAAAATTTTTTCAGACAAAATATTGTATCCTCAAAGTTATCCACATTTCCACAAAATGATGATTTCACAATTTTCACTTATCCACAAATTGTGCATAACATGTGGATAACTTTTCATGTATTCCCCATTATTTTTATTTTTCCGCCATTTTATGCGTGTTCAGAGTGAGGATAACTCTTTTTTGTGAATATGTGAAATAGAGGTTTTTTTTAACCAAAATCATTTTTCCACATTTTAATCCACAAATTGTGGAAAACTCCGTCCGTTTGAAGTTTGGCGGGTTTTATTATATATTAACTAAACGATTAAAATCTTGCTGAGAATGGGTAAATATCGTTCTTAATAAACAGGAACCGGAGGATTGAATGAACGAGGAATTGATCAGACAAAGGTGGTTATGGATCAAAGAACATATCCGCAACGAATACCGCCTTTCTAATATATCCTATACAACGTGGATCGAGAATCTGGAGATTGCCGATATACGCGACAATATCGTCTATATCCGCATTCCTTCCGACAAACCGATCATGCTTGACTACATTGTCAACAATTTCAAGGTCTTCTTCGAGATCACGATCACGGAAATGCTCGACGAGCACTACAGTGTCGAGTTTCTGCTGACAGATCAGGAACAGAAGGAACAGCCCGCAGAGGAACACAGATCCGTTGTGAGCAGCCAGCAGATCGAGAATGCCAATCTCAATCCCAAATACCGCTTCGACACATTTATCGTCGGAAGTAATAACAAATTTGCTCAGTCCGCCTGTGTCGCAGTGGCGGAATCTCCCGGAAATACCTATAATCCCCTCTTCCTCTACGGAGGCGCGGGACTTGGCAAAACGCACCTGATGCATTCGATCGGCCACTATATCCTGGAGATGAGTCCTTCCAAGCGGGTCCTCTATGTCACCAGCGAGCAGTTCACAAACGAAGTCATCGAATCGATCCGTTCCGGTAATGCCACCTCCATGGCAAGACTGCGCGACAAATACAGGACCGTCGATGTTCTGCTCATAGATGACATACAGTTTATAATAGGAAAAGAATCAACTCAGGAAGAGTTTTTCCACACCTTCAACGAGCTCCATCAGGCAGGAAAACAGATCGTTCTGTCCTCCGACCGTCCTCCCCGTGAAATGGAGACACTGGATGAACGCTTCCGTTCCCGTTTTGAGTGGGGACTGATCGCGGATATACAGCCGCCGGACTACGAGACCAGGATGGCGATCCTCCGCAAAAACGCGGAGATCACAGGCCGGCATCTGGACGACGAGATCCTGGAATATGTCGCGACAAACATCAAGTCCAACATCCGTGAACTGGAGGGCGCCTTCAACAAGATCATCGCCTACTCCAGGCTCAATAACGTGGATGCCAACCTGACCAATGCCCGCGAAGCTCTCAAGGATATCATCGATCCCGACAGACAGAATGTAATCACACCGGATATGATCCTGCGTGTTGTCTGCGAACACTACGATGTGCGCGCTTCCAATATTATTTCCCGGAAAAAGAATGCATCCCTGGTCATTCCCCGTCAGATCATCATGTATATCTGCAGAGAATACACAGATGCCACTCTGGAAAATATAGCCAGGCTTCTGGGCAAAAAGGACCATTCCACCGTCATGTACGGTGTCGACAAGATCAAAAACGAAATGGTCACCAACGGGGAGCTGCGCGGAAACGTAGAAGTGATCCTGAAAAAATTAAATATCAATCAGAATTAAAACCGCTTAAAACCATAAATATTTGTTCTGTTATATAAAAAATACACAGCGCCGCGGAATCTGAAAAAACAGGGGCGGAGGCAGGAGCCATGTGGATAGTTTTTTACTTATCCACGCCCCATTCCCGCTGTTTTCAACAGCCTCTGATTGTATTTTCCGGCGTAAAACGGTATAATTATTGGTGTTATGCACATTTCCACATTCTCTATTATGTATTACTACGGTCTAACACTTTTTTATTGATCGCATCGCCAATAATTATTTTCTCTTATGCGGAACACCCTCCCAAAAGGTCTCTCTCCGCCAGAACAATTTTTTATATTTCTATATTTTAATATTTTTATAGTGAGGAAACAGACAGACTTATGAAAATCAGAATTTCCAAAGAAAACCTGATGAAAGCCATTCAGATCGTTTCAAGAGCTGTGCCGGGCAAGACGACAATGTCGATTCTGCAGTGCATTATGATCAATGCCTCCGGGACGGAAATCTGTCTGATCGCCAATGATATGGAGCTGGGTATTCAGACTGTGGCAAAGGGAATCATACTCGAAAGAGGTATGATCGCTGTCGACGCACAGATTTTTTCCAATATCATCAGAAAACTTCCCGACAATGATGTCTCCATCGAGACATCCGGCGAGAAAGTCATGATCAACTGTGAGAATTCCAAATTTACCATTCTCGGCAGAGAGGGCACGGATTTTGAATTCCTTCCCGAGATCGACCGCTCTGTCGGGATCAGGATTTCTCAGTTTACGCTGCGCGACATGATCACGAAGACCATCTTCTCCATTTCGTCCAATGAGAGCAACGGCATGATGACCGGAGAACTGATGGAGATCATCGATCATCACATCCGCATGGTTGCTCTGGACGGGCACAGGATTGCCATGAGAAAGTCCGAACTGAGGGAAATGTATGATGACCGCAAGATCATCATTCCCGGAAAAACCCTCAATGAGATCAGCAAGATCCTGAGCGGCGACACGGAGAAGATGGCGGATATCTTTTTTACAGACAAGCATGTTCTCTTCACTTTTGACGACACGATCGTAGTCTCCCGTCTGATCGAGGGAGAATATTACAAGATCGACAAGATGCTCTCGAGCAATTACAAGACGAGAGTGATCTGCCGGCGCAAAGATCTGCTGGACTGCCTGGACAGGGCGACACTTCTGGTCAAGGAAGAGGACAAGAAGCCTGTCATCGTGATGATCCGCGAAGATGAGATGGAGCTTCGGATCAACACGACGCTCGGAAGCATGGATGAGACAGTGGCGATTCGCAGGGAGGGCGAAGACCTCAACATCGGATTTAATCCCAAGTTCCTGATCGACGCATTCCGTTCTATTGATGAAGAGGAAGTGACCCTGTATCTGGTCAGCCCCAAGGCTCCCTGCTTTATCCGCGACGCGGAGGATATGTACTGCTATCTGATCCTTCCCGTAAACTTTATAACGATTGACTGATGATTGTATCCCGGAATGTATGATTACCGGACGGTATCGACACAGGGATTCCAGTAAGGAAAGAAGAAAAGAAGATGGAAAAACAGATCAGGATCCGGGATGAATTTATCAAACTCGGACAGGCACTCAAACTCGCCGGGATCGCACAGACCGGGATCGAGGCAAAGATCATGGTCACTTCCGGTGAAGTGAAGGTAAACGGTGAGACAGATACACGACGGGGCAGAAAGCTTTACGACGGTGACCTTGTTGAGACAAAAGAAGGATCCTTTACTGTAAAAGCCGATCATTGATTGATGAGTCACGAAGAGACGGTTCTGGAAAGAACTGCCCCTGATGACTCATTTACATCGACGGAGAATTTATGTATATCAGCAGTTTGGAACTGGCGGATTTCAGAAATATCGTCTCTCTCCACATGGATTTTTCCCAGGGAACCAATATCCTCTACGGGGAGAATGCACAGGGAAAGACCAATATTCTGGAATCACTCTATATGATTTCCACCACCAAATCCCACCGCGGCGTGCGGGACAGGGATATGATCCGATTCGGCGTGGAGGAATCTCATATCAGGAGTCTGATCATGAAGGGCGGTATCGATTACCGTGTCGACATGCATCTTCGCAAAAATAAATCAAAAGGAATCGCGATCAACGGACAGAGGATCAAAAAGGCTTCGGAGCTGATCGGACTTCTGCACATCGTATTTTTTTCTCCGGAGGATCTGGGCATTGTAAAAAACGGACCCGCGGAGAGAAGACGTTTTATGGATATGGAGCTTTGTCAGCTGGATGCCTCCTATCTTCACAATCTCAATCAGTACAACAAAACAGTTGAGAACAGGAACAGGCTTCTGCGCGATATGTACCAGTTTCCGGATCTTCAGGAGACATTGGAAATATGGGACCAGCAGCTGATCAATTACGGCAGGCAGATCATTGAGAGCCGCCGCAGATTTATTTGTGATCTGAATGAGATTGTCGGCACCATCCATGATAAGCTCTCCGGAAACAGAGAGCATCTTGTCATCTGCTATGAACCCAACACAGAAGCAGATGATTTTGAGGAAAAGCTCCGGCGCTCCAGAGAGCGGGATATCCATATGAAGATGACTTCTGTCGGCCCGCACAGGGACGATTTTTCGTTTATGGATGGTGAAACGGATCTTCGCAGATACGGATCACAGGGGCAGCAGAGGACATGTGCCCTGTCTTTGAAACTCTCTGAGATCGATCTTGTAAAAAAAGTGATCGGACACAGGCCGGTCCTGATGATGGATGATGTTCTCTCCGAACTGGACAGCGGACGGCAGAACTACCTTCTGAGCACGATCGGAGGGATCCAGACATTCATCACCTGTACGGGACTGGACGAATTTGTCAATAACCGCTTTAAGATAGATCAGGTCTTCCGGATCGAATCCGGAGCCTGTGTGGAAAAATCAGATAATCAGAATTGAATGGGGAATCTATGTCCAAGGAAAAAAGAAAAGAGACTGCAATAGAAATAAAAATGGATGAGATGGTTCCGGTTGAGAACATGACTGAACAGCTGTCCAAAATAATTTCTGCGGATCAGGATGAGCAGGAAGAGGACGGTTCCTATACAGTCGAATACAAGGAAAACGAACTGGAGTATCCCGATGACAATGTGAAGGATACGACGGAAGTCGGAGAATATACACCGGATGATATTCAGGTTCTGGAAGGTCTGGAAGCAGTCAGAAAACGTCCCGGTATGTATATCGGAACGACTTCTTCGAGAGGTCTCCACCACCTTGTCTATGAGATCGTGGACAATGCGGTCGACGAAGCGCTGGCCGGATTCTGTACGGAAATCACCGTGATCATCCATCCCGATAATTCGATCACGGTCATGGATAACGGCCGCGGAATCCCTGTGGGGATTAATCACAAGACCGGACGAAATGCGGTTGACCTTGTTTTTACAGAGCTGCATGCCGGCGGCAAATTCGGCGGCGGCGGATACAAGGTTTCCGGAGGTCTGCACGGTGTCGGTGCCTCTGTTGTCAATGCGCTCTCCGAGTGGCTGGAGGTGCAGATCAGGCAGGGAGGAAAAGTATACCGAGAGCGTTTTTCCAGAGGAAATACCATCGTCCCCCTCGAGGAGATCGGAACCTGTGAAGAAGAAGATACCGGAACGACCGTCACATTCCTGCCGGATCCTCTGATGTTCACGGAGACTCTGATCTTTGATTACGATGTCCTGCGCCAGAGAATGCGGGAAATGGCATTTCTGACCAGGGGACTGCGCATTACCCTCAAGGACGAGAGAGAAGACAATCCCCAGGAGCAGTCCTTCTTCTACGAGGGCGGCATCCGCGAGTTTGTCACCTACCTCAACCACAGCAAAAAGCCTCTCTACGATACGGTCATGTATTTTGAGGGGACAAAGAACAATGTCTATGTGGAAGTTGCCATGCAGCACAATGATTCCTACACGGACAGTGAATACAGCTTTGTCAATAACATCAATACGCCCGAAGGCGGCATGCATCTGGTCGGTTTCCGCAACGCGGTCACCAAGACCTTCAACGAATATGCCCGCAAGAACAAGATTCTCAAGGACAGCGACCAGAACCTGACCGGCGAAGATATCCGTGAAGGGATCACCGCGATCATCAGCGTCAAAATCGAGGATCCCCAGTTTGAAGGTCAGACCAAACAGAAGCTGGGAAATGCCGAGGCGCGCGGAGCCACGGACAGTATCGTCTCCGAGCAGCTGACCTATTTCCTTGAACAGAATCCGATGATCGCAAAGAAGATCTGCGAGAAATCCATTTTGTCCCAGAGGGCAAGAGAAGCGGCCAGAAAAGCCAGAGACCTTTCCCGCAGAAAGACAGCCCTGGATTCCCTGAGCCTTCCCGGAAAGCTTGCGGACTGTTCCGACAAGAATCCCAAAAACTGTGAGATTTTCCTGGTGGAGGGTGATTCGGCAGGAGGCAGCGCCAAATCTGCCAGAAGCCGCGCTACCCAGGCCATTCTTCCCCTGAGGGGCAAGATCCTGAACGTGGAAAAGGCAAGGGAAGACAGGATCTATGCCAACGAAGAAATCAAGGCTATGATCACTGCCTTCGGAACCGGAATCCACAATGATTTTGATATTACAAAGCTCCGCTACGACAAGATCATCATCATGACAGATGCCGATGTCGACGGCGCGCACATAGATACACTGATGCTGACATTCCTGTACCGCTTTATGCCCGAGCTGATCAGACAGGGACATGTCTATCTGGCCATGCCTCCTCTCTTCAAGCTTGAGAAGAACAAGAAGGTCTGGTATGCCTACAGCGACGAAGAACTGTCGAAGATTCTCGATGAGGTCGGACGCGACCAGAACAACCGCATTCAGCGTTACAAGGGTCTCGGAGAGATGGATCCCGAACAGCTCTGGGAGACCACCATGGATCCCGCCCGCCGCGTACTCAAGCGCGTGCAGTTCAACGAAGAGACCGAATCCGAGATCGACCTCACCTTCACCATCCTGATGGGTGACAAGGTAGAGCCCAGAAGAGAATTTATCGAGAAGAATGCCAGATTTGTCAAGAATCTGGATATTTAAATGAATGGATATTTAATTGAATGAACCGGAAATGGGTCACAAGGTGGCTCACCCTGTGACTCATTTGATGGTGAATCCTGAAAAAGATATTGGATTGACTGCCCGAAAGGAACAGAATGGACGACACTATTTTTGATCGGATACAGGAAGTAGACCTGAAAAAGACAATGGAGAGCTCCTATATCGATTACGCGATGAGTGTAATCGCCCAGCGCGCGCTCCCGGATGTCCGCGACGGGTTAAAGCCCGTACAGCGGCGCATTCTGTATGCGATGAGTGAGCTCAATAACGGACCGGATAAGCCGCACAGAAAATGTGCCCGAATCGTCGGCGATACCATGGGTAAATATCATCCCCATGGAGACAGTTCGATCTACGGCTCTCTGGTAAATATGGCACAGCCCTGGTCCATGCGCTACACACTGGTGGACGGACACGGAAACTTCGGTAGTGTAGACGGAGACGGCGCTGCGGCCATGCGTTATACAGAGGCCCGTCTCACCAAGATTTCCATGGAGATGCTGGCTGATATCAACAAAGATACAGTCACCTTCGTACCCAACTTCGATGAGACTGAGAAGGAGCCTTCTGTTCTGCCCAGCCGTTTTCCCAACCTTCTGGTGAACGGTACGACAGGTATTGCGGTCGGTATGGCGACCAATATTCCGCCCCACAATCTGCGTGAAGCTGTAGCAGGCGTCACGAAGATCATCGATAACAGGATCGAAGAAGACAGAGACACGGAAATCTCCGAGCTTCTGCCGATCATCAAAGCGCCGGATTTTCCCACCGGCGGTATTATCATGGGAACATCCGGGGCTACACAGGCCTATCTGACCGGTAAGGGAAAGGTCATCACCCGTGCGGTCACGGATATTGAGGCTATGCCCAACGGCAAGCACCGCATCGTTGTCACAGAGCTTCCCTACCTTGTCAACAAGGCCAATCTGATCCAGAAGATCGCGGAACTGGTCAAGACCAAGAGGATCGAGGGCATTACAGACCTTCGCGATGAGTCCGACAGAGAAGGTATGAGGGTCGTCATCGAGCTCAGGCACGATGCCAATCCCAATATTGTCCTGAACAGGCTTTTCAAGCACACACAGATGCAGGACACCTTCGGAATCACCATGCTGGCACTGGTGAACAATGAGCCCAAGGTCATGAATCTCCTGGAGATGCTGATGCATTATCTGCGTCATCAGGAGGATGTTGTCGCACGCAGGACCCGCTATGACCTCAACAAGGCTGAGGAGAGGGACCATATCCTGCAGGGTCTGCTGATCGCGCTCGACAATATCGATGAAGTTGTAAAGATCATCAGAGAGAGTCCGAATGTTGCAGCTGCAAAGGCAAGCCTGATCGAGAGATTCGGTCTCGATGATGTACAGGCCCAGGCAATCGTGGACATGCGTCTGCGTGCTCTGACAGGTCTGGAAAGAGAGAAGCTCGAAAAGGAGCATCAGGATCTTCTGGCAAGGATCGCCGAGCTCAAGGAAATCCTCGCGGATTCCAAAAAGCTTCTTGCGGTCATCAAAGAGGAAATCAACATCATTGCCGATAAATACGGTGATGAGCGCCGAAGCCGCATTGAGTCAGATGCCTCGGATTTTGAAATCGAGGATCTGATCAAAAATGAAAATGTCGTCATCGCCCGCACTTCTCTGGGTTATATCAAGAGAATGACGGAAGACAACTTCCGCGTACAGGGCAGAGGCGGACGAGGGATCAAGGGAATCCAGACACTGGACAATGATTATATCGAAGATCTCCTGATGACCAGGACGCACGATAACATCATGTTCTTTACCAGTCTGGGAAGAGCCTATAAGCTCAAAGCCTACAAGATTCCCGAGGCCAGCCGCAATTCCCGCGGAACAGCCATCGTCAATCTTCTGAGTCTCCTCCCGGAGGAAAAGATCACCGCCATTATCCCGCTCATGGATGAAAATGAGGACAAAAACAACCTCTTTATGGCAACCAGGAGCGGTATCGTCAAGAAGACACCGCTCGGTGACTTCAAGAATATCCGGAATGTGGGCATCATAGCCATCAATCTCAAAGAGGGAGATGAGCTGATCGATGTCAAACAGACCAACGCCGACAATGAGATTTTCCTCGTCACTTCCCAGGGCATGTGCATCCGCTTCAGTGAAGAGGACGTCCGCTCCATGGGACGTTCGGCGACAGGTGTTCGCGGCATCAGCCTTTCAGAGGGCGATGAAGTGGTCGCCATGCAGATCGACACACAGGGCGATTCCCTCCTTTTCGCGACAGAAAACGGTATGGGTAAACGCACGCTGATGAGTGAATTCAGGCCGCAGAAGAGGGGTGGTCTGGGTCTCAAGTGCTACCAGATCACGAAGAAGACCGGAAAACTGATCGGATGCAAGGCAGTCACGGATGAACATGAAGTCATGATGATCAATACCGCAGGTATTATCATCCAACTCCGCGCCAGTGATTTCAATCCGATCGGCAGGATCACCCAGGGCGTCAAGATGATGAATCTCGACGAAGGCGTGAAGGTCGTCCAGATCGCCAAAGTCCGCGACAGTGTCAGTGATAACGGACCGGAAACAGGGGAAGAGTCCGACATTATTGATGAAAATATCGATGAAAGTATCGATGCCGATATTGAGGAAACAGAAGAATAATCTCTTCAAAAGAAAAAGCATACACAGGTTGAGATGATCGGAACACACCGGATGGGTTGAACTTTTTCCGGTGTGTTTTTTTTAATAAAAATACATTTTATGCGTTTTAATGGAAATTTCACAATTTTCAGATTAAAATTACCGGATAGTAGCAAAAAATATACAAAAACAGGGAAAAAATGGCTTGCTAGTTTGGTGAGATTTTCTTAAAATATAGAGTACAGATGCTACAGATGCAGATAACATTATTTAGAGATGACACTTAAAAGGAGTCTCAGTAAAAACTTTATAATCGGCAAAGGAGGAATTACGTATGTCTAAGAAAGTTGTTATTGCGGGTGCATGCCGTACGGCGATCGGCAAAATGGGTGGCGGCCTTTCCACGACGCCTGCAACAGAGCTCGGCGCAATCGTTATCAAAGAAGCTCTGAAGCGCGCGAATGTACCCGCTGATCAGGTTGACGAAGTCATCATGGGCTGCGTTATCCAGGCTTCCCAGGGACAGAACGTTGCACGTCAGTGCACACTCAAGGCTGGTCTTCCTGTCGAGTGCCCTGCTGTTACCATCAATGTTGTCTGCGGTTCCGGTCTGAATGCCATCAACATGGCTGCAGAGATGATCAAAGCCGGCGATGCTGACATCGTTGTTGCAGGTGGTACAGAGAACATGTCCATGGCTCCTTACGCAGTCGAGCAGGGCCGCTATGGTTACAGAATGAACAATGGTGTTCTGGTTGACACCATGATCAAGGATGCTCTTTGGGATGCATTCAACAACTATCACATGATCCGCACAGCTGACAACGTAGCTGAGGAGTGGGGACTGACCCGTGAAGAGCTTGACGAGTTTGCAGCAAACAGCCAGCAGAAGGCAGTCAAGGCTCAGGAGAACGGCTGGTTTGATTCCCAGATCGTTCCTGTAGAAGTCAAGCAGAAAAAGCAGACCATCATCTTCGATAAGGATGAAGGCCCTCGTCCCGGCACAACTGCTGAAAGCCTTGCTAAGCTTCGCCCCATCAATAAGGACGGCGTTGTCACAGCTGGTAACGCTTCCGGTATCAACGACGGTGCTGCAGCAGTCGTCGTTATGAGCGAAGAGAAGGCTAAAGAGCTGGGCGTCAAGGCACAGGTTGAGTGGCTCGGCGGCTGCCTCGGCGGCGTAGATCCCCGCATCATGGGTGTAGGCCCCGTTGCTTCCACCACAAAGCTCCTCAAGAGACTGAACATGACCATCGACGATCTCGACATCTATGAGGCAAATGAGGCATTTGCAGCACAGTCTGTCGCAGTCGGCAAGGATCTGAAGTTCGACCTCAACAAGCTGAACCTCACCGGCGGTGCAATCGCTCTCGGACATCCCGTAGGCGCTTCCGGCTGCCGTATCTTCGTTACTCTGCTTGCAAATATGGAGAGAACAGGCGCCAAGACCGGTCTTGCAACTCTTTGCATCGGCGGCGGCATGGGCTGCTCCTGCATCGTCAGAGCTCTCGACTAATTAACAGAAACCTGCAGGGATATCTCGATCAGGTGATTTGATCAGATATTCCGCCACAGGCTTTACAGACCTGTTCATAAGGATAAGGGGACATTCTTCGTCAGCGATGAATACCCGCAGTCAGGACAGGTGAGAACAGATGAAAACAGGACCGGTACGATTCGTACCGGTCCTGCTTTTTCGTGTCTTTTGTATTGTCTTTTTTGTCTCGGTGGGAGGAAGACCCCGCTTCTATAAGCGGGGCACAAGACTCGCTTATAGAAGCGGGGTCTTGAATATTGCCCGCAATTTCTATCCGCGTATTCACGGGGAATATTTATCTGGAAGATCTGTCCCGCGGCGTTCTTTTTCCGGATGACCTTCTTACCGGTCTTTCCTCATAATCCCCTCTGCCTGTATAATCTCTGTTTTCCGGATAGTTTCTTCTTTCCCCAGTGTTCCCGGTCCTCCGCCGGGTAGATCCCGAAGGAGCGGAAGCTTTAGAGAATCCGGAATATCTGGAAGATCCGGCAGCTTTAGAAGATCCGGAATAACCAGAGGATCTTGCGGTTGTAGAGGACCCGGAATAACCGGAGGATCTTGTGGTTTTTGTGGACCCGGAATATCCGGAAGATTGAGCAGACTCAGAAGGTCCGGAAGTTTCGGAATATCTGGTGGCGTTCTGTCTCTGTGCCCGCTGCGCCCTGCGAAGCTTCTTTCTGTGGCGGCTGCTCCTCTGTGCGAAGTAATCATACACGAAGATCAGGATGCAGAGAAGGAAGGTGACAGCGAGGAGCAGGGGGATGAGCAGCAGGATGTTCAGGTAGATTGATCCATGAGCACCTGTGTGCACCAGTCCGAAAACAAGGGACCGTATTCCGTGCACTGTTTCAGGGCCTGTCCTGTTTTCGGATTCATTGAGGTCTGCGGATGCGGTTGTCGCACCTGTTGAGGATGCTTCCGGTTCTGCTTCTGCCCGGGCTGCGTAATTATTGCGGAAAAGAACGTCAACACTGCCCAGATCGTAGTCATGGAATTTGTATTTGACAGTTCCTATGACCCGGTTTTCACTGTTTTCCGGAGCGGATGCGGGGAGAACCTGTCCCGGGGAAGATTCTGCATCAGTGTCCGCTGCCCTTTCACCTGCGGTGGATGATTCTCCTGCCTGATCGGGAGCTTCTGCAGCTGCAGCCTGTGTAGAAGATGGATCTGTTGTTTCAGTGCCGCCTTCCGATCCTGTGCCTGTACCGTTTTTCTCCTGCGTGCCGTCCGCCCGGGAAACTGCCGGGATGATCTCGGCCGACAGATCAGAGAAGGAGAGGGAATTGGGGATCATCAGTGAATTTTCTTCGCTGATATAGAAGGAGGGCGTGCTGTTTCCGAAGATATCAGGCCCGGAGGAAAGAAAATCAGCTGATTTCTGTGTGAATCTTTTTTCCTCCTGAGCTACATTGATTTTCTTGAAATTGTTAAAGGCGTAATCCAGAAGATCAATGGTGTCATAGAACTGATAGGGGGGCTCTTCCCTCATGATGACACAGACCAGTTTCTTTCCGTCTCTTTCGGCGAAGGAGACCAGGGTTTCGCGGGCCTGGTCGGTATATCCGGTCTTGCCTCCGACGATATCATCACAGGGGATTTCCCCGGTGAGAAAATCGTTGGTGTTGAGGATCCAGAAATCATCGGGCTGATTGGCACTTGCCTCGAAATGATAATTCATCTGTGACATGTATTCGACCAGATCGGGATGCTTGTAGATCTCCCGGGCGATCAGAGCCATGTCATAAGCTGAGGTATAATGGTTGGAATCGTGAAGGCCGTTCGTTGTCACAAAATTTGTGTCTTTGCAGCCCAGCTCCGCAGCGCGCCTGTTCATGAGTTTCACGAATTCCGGTTCCGTCCCGGATACGCGTTCGCCCAGAGCTATGGCAACTTCGTTGGCTGAGGCGACCATCAGACCGTAGAGTGCTTCGGCTACGGTGATGGATTCACCGACATCCATACCTATATTGGAACTGCCGCTTTCAATGCCGAAGACAGCATTTTCAGAGAATGTGACTGTGTCGTCAGGATCCAGATTTTCATAGGCAAGAAGGGCTGTCATGATCTTGGTGATGCTGGCGGGATACAGATGCTTGTTCATGTTTTTCCCGTACAGAACAGCACCGCTCTGTGCATCCATGACGACGGCGCCCGCAGCGCCTATGGCGGGTCCGTGCGGCCAGTCAGGATCAAGATTGGTCTGTACAGCCTGCGCTTTATTTCTGGCTAACTCTGCCTGTAAATCTTCGATCCCGTCCTCCGTATAGATGGCGTCATCCTCAACTTTTGCGGCAGCACAAAGAGGCGCACCCGCAAGGGTGAGCGAGAGCAGGACGGCAGAAGCACCCAGTATTTTCTTTTTGATCCATTTGCTATTTATTGTCATGTAATGAAAACTTCCTGTTATGCGCGGCGGCGCAGAATGTATTTGCAGATTTTATTTCCTTTTTTGGAAAACTTTTCCTCGTACTCTGTCATGATATTTCCGACATTCATGACAGGGTCGCTGTGAAGATCGTAAGTGATCTGCGCGATTTCAAAAGCGCTCTGCTCGACTTCTTCCACGGCAAAGTCAAACAGTCCCCGGTTATCTGTCTTAAATTCAATGATCCCGCCCTGCACGAGGATTCTGTCATAGCGGCGCAGATATTCGGAGGAGGGGAGGCGCCTTCTGGCATGTCTTTCCTTGGGCCAGGGGTCGGAAAAATTGAGATAGATTTTATCAATCTCCCCGTCCGAAAAATAAGTATTGATCAGTTCGGCGTCACCGCGGATAAAAATCAGATTTGTCAGCTGCAGTTCCTCCTGCTTTTCCAGACAGCGGAGAAGAACACTTGAATATTTTTCGATTCCGATATAGTTGATCTCCGGATGTTCCTGGGCAAGCTGCATGATGAACCTGCCTTTTCCGGTACCGATCTCGAGATGAAGAGGGTGATCGTTTCCGAAAAAAGATTTCCACTGGCCGCAGTGATCTTCCGGTTTCTGTACAACCCAGGGGCTGGCCGCGATCATATCGCGGGCACCCGGTATATTTCTTAAACGCATAGATAAGTCTGTCCTTTTTTTTATTTTTTAATCTGCTTTTAATCAGCATTGCATTTCATTGTACCACATTTTGAAGTCTATGTTATAATCGTTTATAGTTTTTTCATGATGATGGTTGCTCTGCAGGAGTGCAATTTGTTCATAAAGAGGTTTCTGCTAAGAGGTTTCTATGATAGGTAAGTTAAAATATACTGCAGTTCTTCTTTTGATGATTTCGTCTGTTCTGGTTTCCTGTAAAAGCACGGCGGCGAAAAATCCGGATATCAGAATTGAAGTGATCGAAAGCGGGACGGAAAACGGTAAAGTGATCCAGATTCCGGCATTTGTTTCCGACAATGAGGAGATTCAGAAAGAACTCCGCAATCTGGATAAGGAGACAGAGGATCTGGAAAAAATCGTAGAGAAAGAACAGAAAAAAGGTTCAGAGATAGAAATGCGGTCCTATGTGGGCGGCACAAAAACCTATCCCCAGGTCACTGTGATCTGGTATACGGTCGAGGAAAACTCCCGCCTTTATAATCTCATTACCCTGGGCGCGGACAGACAGACATGTGAGCCGATCACCTGTAAGGAGGCACTCGAAAGGACTGAGATGAGCGGCGTCGACCTGAGTCTGAAGGTCGGAAAGCTGGCGCAGAAATCCGGGATCAGGGGGCAGCTCCAGAAAACGGAAATGCAGGGATTCGAGATCGGAGAAGACGGAAAAGTAAAGGATATCTATATGAAGCTCACCCTGGAGATCGAGGATGAAGAGGAGGATATTATTGAAGAACACTTTTTCTCCTATAACCTTGACAGCGAGGAACTGACAGGTCTGTCGGAAAAAGGGTATGATGTTCCCTGAAATCCTTAAAACTGAAATCTTTAAAATCTCAAATATTTAAGACTCGCCTGCGAGTCCTGCGCGCGTATCTCACGACTGTTATGAAGTCACGGGTATCGCGCGATGAATAAAATATTGTGCGATGAATGAAAAAAAGGCGTGTGAAAAATGATCAATCATTTCTCACACGCCCTTTTCATTGCATTACTATCTTTTTCCCGGTGGGATTATCTGCTCATCTCATTTTCCGCAGCGACCAGGAAAGCAGCGCCGTACTGTTCACGGAGCTTGGGCTTCTCAATCTTGCCGGTGGGATTTCTGGGAACTTCGGCGAAGATGATCTTGCGGGGTCTCTTGTAGCGGGGCAGCTTGCGGCAGTAGTTATTGACCTGCTCTTCTGTACAGGTATAGCCCTCCTTGAGCTGGATGATGGCAGCTGCAATCTCACCCAGACGCTTATCGGGAAGACCGATGACGGCGACGTCGTTGATGGGCTCAAATGCGTGCAGGAAGTCCTCGATCTGTACAGGGTAGAGGTTCTCACCGCCGGTGATGATGACGTCCTTTTTGCGGTCAACGAGGTAGTAGAATCCATCCTCATCCTGCATGGCCATGTCACCGGTATAGAGCCAGCGGTCATCGTCCAGAACTTCCTTGGAAGCAGTGGGATTGTTGTAGTAGCAGATCATGACGCCGGGTCCCTTGACAGCGAGTTCGCCGACTTCACCCTGCTTGACAGGATTGCGGTTTTCGTCCACAATGCGGCACTCCCACTTGTAGCCGGGGATACCGATCGCACCCACCTTGTGGGTATTTTCGACGCCCAGATGTACACAGCCGGGTCCGAGAGACTCGGAGAGACCGTAGTTGGTGTCGTACTGATGATGCGGGAAGTATTCCAGCCAGTGTTTGATCATGGAAGGCGGAACGGGCTGTGCGCCGATATGCATCAGTCTCCACTGATCGAGTTCATAGTCAGCCAGGGAAACGGAGCCGTTGTCGATCGCGTCCAGGATATCCTGGGCCCACGGAACAAGGAGCCATACCACAGAGCAGTGCTCCTTGGAGACGGCATCCAGAATGATTTCCGGGGTTGTGCCGCGCAGAAGGACTGCCTTTCCTCCGGAGACCAGAGAGCCGAACCAGTGCATCTTGGCACCTGTGTGATAGAGGGGCGGGATGCAGAGGAAGGTGTCATCCTTCTGCTGTCCGTGATGCTTCTGCTCCATGATGGCGGCGTGGGTGATTCCGCTGTGTTTGTGCAGGATGGCCTTGGGGAAACCTGTCGTGCCGGAGGAAAAATAGATCGCGCCGTAATCGTCCTCATCGAGCTGGACATCGGGTGCTTTGCTGGAGTAGTTGATCGTCTGCGATACGAAGTCCTCCGCGTAAGTGGGGCAGGAGGCTCCGTAGTAGAGCAGGAGTCTGTGATGGGAGATGTTGTCCGCAATCTCCTCTACACGGCCGATAAACTCATGTCCGAAAATAAGGATATCCGCCTCAGCCAGATTGACACAGTATTCGATCTCATCCGCGGAGTAACGGAAATTGAGAGGGACGGCGATGGCGCCGGCCTTGAGGATACCGAAATAGATGGGAAGCCAGTCCAGGCAGTTCATCAGCAGGATGGCAACTTTATCGCCCTTTACGATTCCGCGGGCGATAAGGAAATTCGCGACACGATTGGCTTTTTCATCAAAGACGCTCCATGTGATCTCTGTGCGATAGGGAACCTCGCTCAGGGGCTGGATCAGTTCATATTCTTTCCAGGTGGTGAGCTTGGGTACTTTGATCTCGGGATTCAGTTCGACCAGAGCTACGTCGTTCGGATATTCCCTAGCATTTTTTTCCAGAAAATCGGTAATAAGCATGGTAGACAGTCTCCTTTTGTAGATAGATAGTGGTAATAGAATAAAATTGCTGACATAACACTTTAACAAGTTAAAGTGTTACGCGTTTATGTAATAAAGTGAACTTTATATATAATAAGAAGTGGGACAGTAATTGTCAAGAAGTACAATTAAAAACTGCGTATTTTTGCCTCGTCAGCGGCATCTGTCAGACAGATTTTCCTGATCTGGGCCTCGTAACTGTAGCTGTCGCTCACACGCACACTGATCCTGTCTCCTGCGCGATGTCCCAGAAGCGCTCTGCCCATGGGAGATTCGACACTGATGAAGCCGTGAATGGAATCCTGCCGCATGGTGCTCACGATCGTATAGGTCTCCTCTTCATCGTCCTCGGGAATATAGATGGTGACAGTCTTGCCGACGCCGACCTCATCTTCGGCGGAAGTGTCTTCTATGACCTTTGCGGTCTTGATCATCCTCTCCAGAAATCTGATCCGGCTTTCATTGCGGTTCTTCTCCCGCTTTGCGGCGTGGTATTCAAAGTTTTCACTCAGGTCGCCGTGCGCGCGGGTCTCCTTGACCTCTTCCAGAAGCTGCGGACGCAGCACCAGTTTTCTGTGCTCGATTTCTTTTTCCATCTCCTGGATATCATTTTCAGTAAGCTTATTGTACATACCTGTAGCTATGACCTCCTGTTCACAAACATATAGGATGAAAGCTGCGCAGTGGTCCGGGTTTTATCCCTGACCGTGCAGAATGCTATTTTAGCTGAAAATAGAAGATTTATCAAACGGACATCAGAACCCGCCTGCGTTTTAGCGCGATGAAGGTTATCTGTACAGACCCACCTGAACTCGAGGTGTTTTTGCGTGGTTTCCAACGCAAAAACCCGAGTTAAACGGCGTTCGCCCCATTC
>OCVV011341881.1_pt1 | contig 26839 bp, 13 predicted proteins | sample 1539721 | NCBI WGS metagenome assembly OCVV01 (sample SAMN02144230, study PRJEB22623) | gut metagenome | biome: sheep rumen | host: Ovis aries | place: New Zealand | reverse complement strand
TTCAAATCCATCATACTCCCAACCTTCGAAATCATCTACAAATCTAGAACTTTCTAGTACACCTAGTACTTCTTCATATTCAGGTTGAGAACTTGTTGTAATAATTGTATTTGCACTTACCTTAATTGATTCATTTAATTTATCTTTAGATTCATTAATTGCTTTAGTTACTCTTCTAATAAATCTTTCCTTAATTAATTTCTTTTTAGATTCAGTTAGTGTTTTAACTTGTTTTTTAGATTCATTGATTTGTTTACCATTTTTCTTTAAAGATTCATCTAAGTCCCATTCAATATTAGTAATTGTAACAGTTCCATCTTTATCTTCAATATCTAAACCGTTAACTAAATATCCATAAGAATCTGATAAATAATCAGTAACAACATCATTTAAATCGTCAGTTTCAGGGTCATAATTTAATTCTTCATAAGTAACTGTTTCTTCAGTAGGTAATCCTAAATCCTCTAATTTATCTTCATATGATGGTTCTTTTTCATTATAGTAATCTTCAACATCTTGAATCATATCTTGGAATAAGTCATCATACATATCAGCTACCACTTGTTGGTCATCAATTACACCATAATGAACACCTAAGTCTACAATATCACTTGTATAAATTAATCCATCATCAATTGCACCATTTACAGCATCATTAGGTTCATAACCATCATCCACCCAAAGCTTTGCTCTATCAATTAAACCGTCTAATACATCATAGAATCCTTCTTTTAGTTGTTTAGATTCTTTTAAATTTTCTTCCAATGGTTCAAGATTTCCACTCATTAATGCTTTGAAATCTTCTTTGCTTCCAACTCTATACCAACAAGGTGCTTTTGCTGTAGTATCTATATCGTGAACTAATAAGTAATCTTGATTTTCTCCATCAGTAAAATACTCAAAATTACCATCATTATATTCTGGACCTTGATATTTGTCAAAACCATCCATATCTTTGTAAGAAACTTTATTTCCAGTATATTTACGAATTAGATTTGCAAGATATTTTTTCCAATTAATGCCTTGTTCATCATCTTCCCACTCGCCAGTTTCTCTTAATGATTTACTTTCTTTTAAGTTCTCTTCAATTTCCTTAGTAGTTAAATCACCATTTGAGAAGTCTGTTGTTATACCTTTATATCCTAAGATACCTCTGATGTCACCATTTAATAACTCATCAATGTCAAATGTCTTACCATTGATTTCAACTTTTCCTTGTTCATCAACGATTTCCCAAACATTATCAATGCCATAAAGTTCTCTACAAGCAAGGGCAAATTGCTCTTCAAATTCATCTCTATACATAGTATAAGGTTCGTCATTGGCTCTATCTTGGAATACATCATAAACATAATCAGCAATTTCATATGCTTCATCTTGTACTTCTTCTTTTAACTTTTTGCTACAACCTTCATCTATATCTCTATTATGTCTTTCAGCTCTAGTTAAGTTTCTTTCTTTTAAATCATCTTCTTTTTTGCTCCCATCACAAGATTCATCTTTGGGAGTTACATTAAAAGATTTTCTAACAGCTTTACCTACAGCCCCATCTAGACCATATTCTTCTTTTAAATTAGTGGGGATATCTTCTTTTGCATTTTTCATTTGAAAAGATTCTTTTAAAATTTTTCTTGCTTTTGCCTTTTTTGATAATCCTTCATCTACCTTTTTATCATCTTCATCAGGTTCATCTTTTGAGTCATCATCAGATTCATCATCATCTAACCAATCAGTTAAATCATCTAAATCATCTTCTTCAGTATCAGTTTCTCCACCATAAGGTGCAACTTTACCTTTAATCTCAAATCCATCTTTTTGTTGACAATGTGGACAAGGTTCACCTACATTAAATAATGTAGGTTCATCTTCACTTTGTTCAACCTCATCTTCATCTTTATAATGAATTGTATGACAAGTAGGGCAGTATAGAAGAAGAGAACCTACATAAGTATCTCTTAAATCTTCTTCATCTTCTGCATCTATGTCAACTACCATTTCAATGTCAGATACATCATCAATATCTTCCATTCTTTCTTTTGCTTTCTTGGCGTCATCTTTGTCGCCTAAATTAAATTTATTTTTCTTTTTGTTTTCTTTGTCATCTAATAAATCTAATTCTTGAAATGCTTCAATTAAATATGACATATTCTAATCTCTCCTTCTATTACTTTTTAATACTATCATCTAAATAACTCATTATTGAACCATATTCTTTTAATGATTCATCTTCTGGATATGAACCATATAAAACTGATTCATCTTCATCTACAACCTCAGCTGATACAGCATATCCCTTATCAACTAACCAATCACAAACATCTTTTGCTTCATCTAAATCGGAATATTCACCATAATAATCAGCAATACCTTGGTCTCTTAAAACATCATCTGCCCAATATTTAATTGAGTATTGTGCATCAGAATCATCACTTTCATTTATATTTTCTTGAGCTTTTCTTCTCTTTATTTTCATTCTATATTTATTAGCTGGTTTTGTTTCTTTAGAAACCATAACTTTCTTTGCCAATTCATTAGAATTTTTAATGTTCTCTTCTTTATCATCAGTTAGTTTGATTTCATCTATATCATCCCAACCATATCCCCAATTTCCTTGTAGGACTTTGTACTTATCTTTTTTCTCAAGTAAATTTTCAAATAATTCTTCTTCAGTTAATACATCATCAACTAATTCATCTGGGTGAACTATATAATAAATTAATGTTATATATGCATTTAATTCATCATCATTTAATTTAACTAATTCATCTAAAATTTCTTCATAAGAATGATTGTGGTGTAACAATGAATATAAGTTATCATATTTTGAATCTGTTTGACTCCACTCATATGTTTCTTCTTCAAGTGGTCTGAAGATATAGTCATCATAGTAAATTGGGTTTAATCTATCCACTGCGCCTACTAAATCTAACTCATCATCTTCAATATCACCTAAATTAGCACCTTGATTGTCTCTTAATTTATATACTTCTTCTCCATCTTCATTTTGTGTCTTATAGATTGTAAAATCGAAAGAATCAAAGAATTCTGAAGCTGTTAATTTATCAGGTTTATTTGAGTATTTAACAACTCTCTCATTTAATCCTTCATCAGTTCTAGGTGCAATATATTCTAAATGACCATAACCAGCATCTTCAGTTTCTTTAAGAGTATCGAATGGTCCATCTATTTCTTTACCATTACTATCATCAACAATGTACCAAGCACCATCTTGTTTTACTCTAATCCAATCTTTTTTGCTTTCCTTTAAGTTTAATTTAACTGGGTAATTACTTTCATACTCTGCAATTAAATCTTTAACTTTTTGGTCATTTAAATTTGCTTTCTTTAATGTCTTTACATAATCTGGTGCAGCAACTGTGTGTTGACCATTATGTACATAAGCATCAAAGTTACCTTTTCTATCTCCTATTGATTTAAATACAATGATTGGTTCACCATCTTCTTCATAATAAATTTTAGCATTTAATTTTTGTAAATCTTCTTTTAATGTACTTAAGTCTACAATGTCAAATTCAGTGAATTCGTGGTCATTTGCAAACTTATTTGCATCTTCTTTAGTGGCAAATACATATGCTTTAGACTTATCTTCATCAAATGAATCAATGGCATCCATACCACCTTTTTCTACTGCATCTTTAATAAGATAGAAATCTCCAATTTGATTTCCTAAATAATCTGAATGAATTATAAATCCTGATTTTTGTGCATCTTCTTTTAAATTTTCATTTGTTGATTTTACTTTAATCTTAAATTTTTCAAGTTCACTATCTTCATCATATACATCAAATTTAGTATTAAATAGTGTTACCATCTCATTAAAATCTTCTGGGAAAGTACTTACTGAACATTCATTTGAATTAACTAATCCTGTAACTTTAACATCTTTATTATTTTCTTTTGCAAATTTCTTTGCATCATTAATTAGATTTTGTGTATCATCTAAAGTTTCTTTTACATTTTTATTCTTAACTAAATAAGTAATATCGCTTACTTGTTCAACTCTATCTTTGTATTTCTTGAACATTCTATCTTGTTCTTCTTTAGTTTTTGCAATATATGGATTTGAACCATCTTCAAATTTGAATTGAATCCATTTCTCATTTATAGATTCATTAACACTTCTGACTCTACTAAATTGAGAGTCAGCTGCATTAATTAATTCTTCTTCAGTTGCGTCCATTCCTAAAGTTTTAGCAAGTTTAACAAGTTCTCCCGGAGTTCCCTTAACTAGGTAATTTCCTCTAACTTTATCATATTCTAAACCTAAATCTTTTAATTGATTTTCATCAATTTCACTATTTAATACAAAGAATCCTAATCTATTTGATTTATTTTCCTTTAATGATTCATCAGTATTGTCATCATCACTATTATCACTATTTCCTAAATTTCTTCCGAATACTTGGAAATTAACAGCGAATGGACTTCTACCATGTTTAGCATCAAATACAAATTCTCCATCTGGATATTTTGATTTTAAATTATTTAAAATTTCTTCAGGACTATCAGTTCTACCATAAAGTCCATTTTCATAATCTCCAGCAACTAATTCAAATCCCTTATTTTCAAAATCATCTTGGTCAAGACAAGTATTTGCTCTCTTTGGATTATTAATAAGTTCATCTAGATAGTTATCGGGGTCTTCTTTAGTACATTGTTCACAATATATTCCATCACCATCAATTGTAGCATAATTGTCAGGACTACTTGAACCAAAATCAATTAATTTACCACATCCATAACAAGATGTGAACATATCTGAGAATCCCCATTTATCATCAAGGATTTCATCTAGTTTTCTAGTATCAGTATCACTCTTTGGTGTATAGTCTGGTGCTAGGAATTTTTGTAACTCTATTGCTTCATCCCAACCATTTAAAATAAAGAATGGTTCTTCATCATCATATGCAACATCTAAATTAGGGAATGCGTCTAATACTTTAGAATAAGTTTCTCCACTTAAACTTTCTTTAACATTTTTCTTCTTTGATGTAAATAGTTTTGATTTATCAATAACTGATTCTTTAAAACAATTTCTACATGCTTTTTTATTAGTTGATTCATTTAATTTAAAGAATGGGTCAAATAAATCTCTACTAATCTTTTTATATGTTTGTTCAGTTAAATTATCTTCCATTAAATCTTTAGCCTTTTTAACTACCTTAGCTAAGTCATCAAATTCATCATAAATTGTATCATCTTCAATATCAATTACTTCTTGTAATTTATCATTCATTTCATATAATGATTTATTTAAAGTACCTCTAATGAAATCACCTGCTTCTCCTTCAGTCATTGTTTCAGGAGTACCATCGTATTCAGCTAAGTCAGTAACTACAATTCCTCTTGCAGATGTCCAATTACTTATCTTATCTTGAATACTTTGTAATTTTTGTCTAATATTATTTTCAGATGTGTTATTTACATTTTCAGTTACTTGTTTTGCACATTCATCTACAACTTTATATTGACTCTTATCTTTATTTGATGTGTACTTTGTTAAGTAGTCAATGATTTGATTTGCATCATTGAATTTACTGTAATCTTGAATCATATTTGCATTTCTTACTTGTGCATCATAATTAGATTTTGGAGTTCCCTTATATTTACCATTCTCTTTATAGATTACATAAGTTACTTTATCATCTAGAGATTCTCTTTTTGATTTTCTAACTACTACTTTATCTTCAGGTTTAACTTCAATTTCATCTAATTGAGTTCCAGCTGTTGCAATTGCCTTTTGACCAGCATATTTAACTTTTCTATCTTGTCTAATTTTATTTAGAAGTTCTTTATTTGTTTTATAGTTATTACTTGAGAATTTATATTCATCATTTACATAAACATCTCTTTTTGCAAATGCTTCTTCAACATCTTCTTCATCATATTTGTATTGTTTATTATAATCTCTTTCCCAAACAACACCATCATTATATTCATCAATTATATCTTCAGATTCAAAATCACTCAATAATGCAAATCGCAATTGTCTATGTGTTACTGAAATTCCTCTATTCTTCTTAGCATCTGCAATTGCTTCTTCTTCAGTATCAAAACAGTCTTCAGTTCCATCATCATATTCTACAATATATTCATCTTGCCAATCTTCTCCAGTAACAGCAAGGTCAATATCATTAATAACTCTTTCATTTTGAATTGTGATGGTAAATGTATTAGTGTCACATCCATATGGGTCTTTTTCAACATCATTATAATCACCACTGATTTCTCCTGTAAATGTTGAATGTGACCATCCACCACCTAATCCACAATCAAATTCAAACTCATTATAATATTTAACTATTTGTTCAGGACTTTCTCCTTTAAATTCACTTTCCCAATAAGTAAAATTTAATTCAATTGTAGCTGGGATTGCAGCACCATCTACTATATCTCTTCCATAATAATAAGAACTAGCACTTACATTTTCAATATCACAATTTGCAGTGGCAGTTACTGTAATTTCATTTTCTCCATATTTATTTGTTTCTGATTTAGTATCTAATATTTTAATATCTCTTAAACTAGAAACTGAACCTTTAACACTATATCCTGCACCAGGACCTTCTCTTAATGGTTTTTTACTTTCCACTAATTTACCACCACATACTGTATTACAAATAGATTCAACTAATTTGTTTATTTCATTTGATTTATTAATCATTACTTTAATTGTATCTCTATTTAATTTAGATGTCCAACTTTTATCATCATCACATGCATTTAATGATTCTACAATTGCATCAACTTTATCATTAATATTTAATGAGTATTTAACTTCTTTTAAACTTTCAGTTAATTTTGATTTTAGTAAATTCTTATTTGATATCATTTTCTTTTTCTCCTTATTAATCGTAAACATATGTTAATTGAGAATTAATTCTCAATGTCTCTCTTAAATTATCTAAATCAGTTTGTCCTTCTTCAAGAAGTTGTTCACCGTCATTCTCCCAAAGTGAATTTGCAAGTTTATATCTAGTTCTAACTCTACCTACATATAATTTTGTTAATGCAATGCAATATCTAACTAGTATATCAATCCAATAATCACTTTTAACATCATCAACATCTAATAATTTAGGTACACATTCAAGTGTAATATATACTGGATTATCTAATGTATTAATATATATTTTCTTTTCTGAACTATCCCATACAAATGCCAAGTCAGTTGATATAGTATTTCTTATTTGTAATTTTGTGTTCCAAGCACCAAATCTCTCAGTAAAATCATTCAAGTTATATAAGTTATATCCATTACTGAATAGAAGAAATGCTGAAGCGTAAAATGGGTCTAAAGCACCACCCCTATATGCATCTCCATCTCCATAACTTGAAGTTCTAAATACTCTAGATACTGAACTGATATTACTATCTTTTAAATCTATACATTTAGAGTATGGCACTGTAATAAATTTAGTGGAGTCTATATATCTTTGAAGTTCTCTCAATGCTTTATCAATTATTTGATTTAATGTTTTATCATCTAACTCCAATTCTAAAATGTTGGCAGTTAGTTCTAATCTAATTTCGGAAATTATTTCTTCTCTTGTCATTTTGCATATAACTCCTTTACATCAAATTATATCTATATAATTTAGCTCACTTATTTTTATAAACTTTAAAATATTGATAATCAGTAGTTTCCTACATACTATTATACAATTTTTTAATTATAAAATGACAAAAAAGACTAATATAAATTAGTCTTTACCTAGTACTCTATGAGTACCTTTAAATACATTACCTATTTGTTCACATTGTAGTGTAATTACATCATCACTAATAGTATGTTCTTTAAATAATTTAAATTCATTAAATCTATCGGATAATGATATCTTAATTTCAGTTAAATCACATCCATCAAATTCAGCAACTAAATCATTAACTAAATTTTGTAAATCTTGTAAATTATTAATCAATACTACCACCCCTATTTAATTTCTTTTCAGTTGCTTTATCAATAGTTATTCTATGAATATCTTCTACTGATTTAAAGTATCCATTCTTGAATAATGATAATAAATTTATTGGAGTATAGTTAATATGTTCTGCACATACATTTAAATGATTTTCTCCAACAAACCAATTTGAATGGTCGTGTCCATGTATATTAAATATACAATTAGGTAGATTCAATGGTTCATGTGATAACATTACCTTTTCACTAATCATTAATGGTCCTTCATATACTTCATCAAATAAATGATTATCATAATTTTCATTAACTTCTCTTTTATATTTTGAACTACCTACATCATGATTACCTTTAATTAATACCTTATAACTAGCTCTTAATTTAGATACAAAAGATATATCTCCAACATCTCCTAAACAGATTAATGTTGATTTTTTACCACATACTGAATTAATTCTTTTAATTTGTTCTTCATCAGATATATAATTCTTTCTTATATATTTCATATCTGGGTCATTAAAATGTGGGTCTGAAATTATATAAACATCATTAGAATTATTAAACCATTTATCAAAACAATGATATAAAAATTTATTCTCCATTAAAATCACCCTTTCATTATAAGTAACAAGACAGTGTTCTTTGCTTGGGATTTGAACCCAAAATTGATTTCTTGGAAGGAAATTGACTTACCGTTTGTCTAGCATTTAGAATTGCTGTAACTGTCTTTAATTTTATTTGGCAGGGGCGGAGAGATTCGAACTCCCGTTGATGGTGTTGGAGACCATAGTCCTACCACTGAACGACACCCCTATGGTGGAGATGAGGGGAATTGAACCCCTGTATTGAAATCAGTCCATTTGACTTTCTACATATTATCTTATTTATGTCCTCGTACAAATTACATCATCAGTAAATAAGCAAATTAGAAATGTAATTCGATTAGTTTCTATGGTCATTTCGATTTCCTTTCGACTACTAATAAATGCAAAGTTCATCTACCCCTATATTGATTAACTACTAATTAGTATAGGTATCCTAATTTTCGTTTCCTAATTTATCTAATTAGGCAAATGCATATGCTCTAGGAGCATTGTTTAAAGTTGCGGTTATTTAAACCTCGACGTTGATAACCCAGTCTACTGGATATGCTTATCATCTTTCATAACTCCAAGCGAATCCATGAACATCCCCATATTTAATTAAATGGCTGGGTGTGAGAGACTTGAACTCTCAGCCCCTGGATTAACAGTCCAGTGCTCTGACCAATTGAGCTAACACCCAATATAATGGTTCCACCTAGCGGACTCGAACCGCTCATCTACCGCGTGAAAGGCGGGTGTCTTAACCAACTCGACTAAGGTGGAATATACTGATTATCTTTTACAATAATCAAAAATATTAATGGTGGACAGACTTGGAATCGAACCAAGATATCTAGTTCTTCAGACTAGCGCACAGACCACATATGCCATCTGTCCATGGTCTCCTAAATTGGATTTGAACCAATACTTTATAAGGTTTGAGCTTACTACCTCTGCCAATTGGGTTATTAGGAGTTGTAATGGAGGTCTCTCCCAGATTCGAACTGGGGTTCATGGTGTTGCAGACCATTGCCTTAATCCACTTGGCTAAGAGACCTATATTGGTGGACCCTACAGGACTCGAACCTGTGACAACTCGGTTATGAGCCGAGAGTTCTAACCAACTGAACTAAAGGTCCATTTACTAGATACATATTATAATCGGACAAATTTTCAGTTCGTAGATTTTAATAGTAATTTGCTGTTAGTATCTAAATGTTCCTAATATTCTTTTAATGATGTATGATAGATTGCAACACAATTGATGATTTATTTTTGCAAGTCACTTTCTCTATCAATTACTGATACACAATCCTTTATCATACATCATACATATTTTTAAATAATTTTCTTCATTGTAGTTGTTCTTTTAAATATTTATAAATTATTTGCAGTTCGTGACTTAATGTGATTTTGTTTAAAATTGTTCACCAACAACTTTTCATTATTAAATATGGTGAGTCCGACGAGGTTCGAACTCGTGACCCCATGATTAAAAGTCATGTGCTCTACCAGCTGAGCTACGGACTCATCTTGGCACACCGTAAGAGATTCGAACTCCTAACTTATCGCTTAGAAGGCGATTACTCTAGTCCATTGAGTTAACGGTGTATTCACATATTATTATACAACATATTTATTTAATTGTCAAGTAGGACTAATTTAATAGCCCTACTTTTATTATTACAATTAAATTAAATAGTGAATATTCTTTCCATAACTTCTCTTAAATACTAAATATTTTATTCCTTTAGAGATTAGAATATTATTCTTACATCTATTGTAATTATCCTTATAAGTTGTTACAGCATTCTTATATTCATCTTCATTCTCAAAATCACATCTATCTGGTTGATAGATTGATTCTTTACGTAATTCACTTGAAACCAATTCATCATAGTCTATATGTAAATCATTAGAATTAATGATATTTAACATTAACTTTGTGTCAAACTGAATATCTTGTGTATTAAATCTTATATAGTAACCATCATAGTCATAACAAGCATCTTGTTCACTAAATATATCTAGTCTTAATTTTGAAGTTGTTGTTTGTGTACCATCATTTAATATTGCATAAACATTGTAATAAACAGGTTCAATATTCACAATATTTAAATCTTTAATGGCTTCTTCAAATGGTATTCCTTGAGATAATTCAAATGATATTGCTCTTAGACAATCATAGTTTATATCAACTTTATTTGCGAAATTAATTACTTTAGATATTTCACCATAATATTTAGGTTCTAATTTATCTTCCATATATTCTCTAATTTCATCAGCTGTAGGATAATCAAATCTAAAATGATAATGAAATCTACCAGGTCTATTGATTAAGAAATCATTTAAACCATTTAAATCATTACATGTTACTACAAATAATTTCTTACTATTTGCAAGACCATCAAATAAAGTTAATAATGTAGTTTGGGAACTTGATGATGAATCATCTCTTTCATCATTTGTAAATTTCAAAGGACCACTATCTCTACCACTTTGAGCTTGTGCAAAAGTTTTATCAAATTCATCAAATAAAACTACACACTCTTGTTCAATTTCAGTTAAGTAATCAGCTATACCTGGGATATACTTATTAACAACTATAACAGGTAAGTTTTCCTCTAAAGATTTTTTTGCAATTAATTTTGCACAAATTGATTTTCCTATTCCCTTATCTCCTGATAAAATAACACCAAGATTTCTGTTCATAAGTTTATAAGCCTTTAATACCTTATTTACTTTAGATAAATGTGGACCATAAATCTTTTCATTAACATCAATCATTGGATAAAGTTGTAAGAAAAATCCAGATAATGGAGAGAATTCTACAGTATAACACTTATTAGGTAATACATCATAAGTTCTCAAATCATCATCATAAATTCTGTAAATATTTCCTGTATTTACAATTTTCAATTAAATCACCCTTTCATTTTTTTATGGTGCCACCTCTGGGATTCGAACCCAGACTTAAGGGCTTTTAAGACCCTTGCCTCTGCCAATTGGGCTAAGGTGGCATTTATTGGTTCGCCAAAGTGGATTTGAACCACTGACCTCTCGATTATCGGTCGAGTGCTCTAACCAACTGAGCTACTGGCGAATATGGCACCCACAAAAGGACTTGCACCTAATACTGTATTGCGTTCATCTTGGTGGCCATCTCCAAGATTCATCCTCATCTCCTTATTTCAGTTTGCAACCATCCATAAATCAATGTGACTATAACGTGAGCATATATAATTTTAATGGCGCCGAGTGAGGGATTCGAACCCCCGCGAGTAGTTAGCTCACACAAGTTTTCAAGACTAGGCTGTTATGACCACTTCAGTAACTCGGCATCTATTTGGCGACCCCAGTGAGACTTGAACTCACGACACCGGCGTGACAGACCAGCATTATAACCAACTTAACTATGGGGCCAAATATAATAGGTATCTTCCTAACCATGGCTTGTGTAGATACCAGAACCGTAACCTGGTGGATGAAGACAAGAATTTCACTTGCAAAGACCTTTAATTAACTAGTATACTGTATCAGTCACCATTGTTACAGAATGGCTACTTTTTATAATTGTATATTCATCCATTTACTAAATATTAAATTAATGGTCGGAGTAGCAGGATTCGAACCTGCGACGTCTAGTTCCCAAAACTAGTGACCTAACCAGCTGGCCTATACCCCGATATTATAAAGATTTCCCTGTTTTATATCTCTATCAATCCCAATGACTCATACTACATTTTCCGAAATTTTATAAACACTCTCATCTAAACTACTACCAATGCTTAATGGTTCAGTTGTAACGTACTCTCAACGTTATATTACCAACTATATCTGTCTTTATCTTTTTCAACCCATATTTTACAGCCAGGACTATAGCTATTTAATTATTGGTGGTTGGGGTAGGATTCGAACCTACGTACCGATTAAGGAACAGATTTACAGTCTGTCGCGTTTAACCACTTCGCTACCCAACCATATTATTTATTTTGGTGTGATGTGGGAGATTTGAACTCCCGACCCCTTGAGCCACAATCAAGTGTTCTACCAACTGAACTAACACCACCATGTATGGTGCAGTATACAGGACTTGAACCTATAACCTTTAGTTTGTAAGACTAACACTCTCCCAATTGAGTTAATACTGCATATTGGCAGGACCGGAAGGAATCGAACCTTCATAATTCGGGTCAAAGCCGAATGCACTAACCGTTGTGCTACAGTCCTATAACTATGGCGGTTGCTGAGGGACTTGAACCCCCGCGGGCTTTCACACCCCTATCGCGTTAGCAATGCGACCTCTTCACCAACTTGAGTAAGCAACCATCAAATATATTATACAATTATTTGTTTTAAATGTCAACTTTTTTATATTATTTTTTTTTGGCACATCCAGATGGATTCGAACCATCAATACCGGGTTCGTAGCCTGGTGGTTTAATCCATTAGCCTATGGATGTATAGTGGTACCACCTACCAGACTTGAACTGATATTATTCGGGTATGAACCGAACTTCCTAACCATTGAAAGAAAGTGGCATAAAAAATATCAGTTTTCTTTTTAATTAGTCCTCTAAAACTGACAAAACCTGAACTTGGATGCAGGGGACGGATTTGAACCGCCGACCTTTGGGTTATGAGCCCAACGAGCTACCAGACTGCTCCACCCTGCAATATAAGTAATCAAACTCAATTGTGGAGGTGATTTAAGGTGAATGTTTTTTGGAGGAAAAAAATATTATTTCAATTGAGTTTGATTTGGAGCGGATGATGGGAATCGAACCCACATATCCAGCTTGGAAGGCTGGAGTTCTAACCATTGAACTACATCCGCATTTGAAGGTTTCAAGTCTTATTATACCTACAACTTATTTGGTGGGGATGGAGGGAGTCGAACCCACACTGTCTAGTTTCTAAAACTAGTTCCTCTGCCAATTGGGATACATCCCCAAAATACAAGACTCATTTATCATGGGTTTTGCAGGACTTGAACCTGCTACTTTCAAATTAGAAGTTTGACGCTCTACCAAATGAGCTAAAAATCCTAGAATGGAGTATTTGCAGTATGAGTCTTTGGTGCCGACTATAGGAATCGAACCCACAACCTACTGATTACAAGTCAGTTGCTCTACCAATTGAGCTAAGTCGGCATTTTAAGTGTTGATTTTCCTAGGTTCAACACTAGCTTATAAGCTATCCCACCCATCGGAAGGAGATAAGTCACCACTTTATCTTTCTTTCATTTATCAGATGAACGCTTTATATCTATTATAACTGTTCTATAGTAACAGATATAAACTATATGGTGGAGCTAGTCGGGTTCGAACCGACGACTTTCAACTTGCAAAGCTGACACTCTCCCAACTGAGTTATAGCCCCAAACATGTCCAAGCTTAAAGTACGAGGACAGAATCCTACTAGAAGATAACTTAATATATTATACAATAATTGTTTTTAATTTTATACAAGACTCTATTTTGGGTATTATGATTAAAAGTCATAGCCTAAAATAAATTGCGGTATGAGTCTTTTTAAATTGTTCTTTATATTATTTTAAATGATTCAAGACACTTCTTTTTGCGTATACCATTTCGCCACTTAGCACATGCTGCTGAGATAGGATTCGAACCTATAATAATCTAAAAGATTAAGGTTTGCTGTATGTGTCTTTATATCAGTAAAATTATTTATTTTATAAGTAATCAAGACATTCTTGTTGATTTTAAGTGTGATACCATTACACCACTCCCCTATATAATTAAATATATGGCAGGGGAGGAATGGATTCGAACCATCATCACTGGAGTTGCAGTCCCTATCATTTAGAATTGCAGTAAATGTCTTTATTTTATTTTATAACCAAGAAGGTTTATCCATCTTTGATATAGTATTTCCAGACCACTTAATTCCAGCTTTAGTGACATTCTCTAAATATGGAATTGAATCATATGTCTTAACATCTAATTCCTTAACTAGTGCTAAGAATGGGTCAGTCTCACCATTTAACACCATATTTAAAGTATTAACTGAGAATCCTGATACTAATACAACACCATTTTCATTTTGTGTTAATGGAATAGTGTTTGTTCTAGAACATACATTCCAGAATACTAATTTAGGTAATTTATATCCTGCACTAGCATATTTTGTTTGCGCATTTCTAAATACATTACTATCACTATTAAAATGATTATAACCATATGAAGAATCAAATTCCATATCTGAAATAATTAAAATTTGTTCAGGCATATCTTCAGGTTTAACCTTACCTTCAACAGCTGTCTTTAAGATTAAATTGAATACATTCTCAATATTAGTGTTTGAACAATCACTATAACAAAGACAAGTTTGTAATTTAGAATGTAATGATTGACACATAGATAAATCTACTAATTTAGCTTGAGATGAGAAAGTAATAAACTTATCTTTAAATGTATCATTTAATCTTTCTGAACAATAAATTGCCAATGCAGTTGATACATCTAATGCGGTTGTATTACCAGAACCTACTTTTGACGTCATTGAACCTGAACCATCTCTAACAACGATTGTGTTATTTAAACCATCTTTTTGTTTTAGGTTCTTCCATAATTGTTCTAATGCTTCATCGTAATCAGTTAAATGTGAATACCATCCATCACAATTAAAGTATTTAGTAACAATTTCGTGTGGGAAGTTAACTGAAGAATTAATCTTTACTTCCTTACCATCCTTATCTACACCTACTCTTAATGCAGCTAAGAAATCTCTACGTCTTTCTTCATCGTGTCTTAAGAAAGCATCCTTATACTTTAAGTTTGCTTTTGATGGAACTTGATTATAATCAATCTTACTCCATTCATTTGCAGATGTATAAGTTTCAATTACCTTTAAGTATGCTCTTAACTTTGATAAAAGTTGTCTATACTCTTTAGATGTTGCACCAAATGATTTGATGAAAATCTTTGCCAATTTCTTTGTTTTAGGAGATGATGCATTTTCAGATGGCATCCACTTAGCTAATAATGAAATTGGTTTGTTATTATTCATATTAGTGAAATCTTGTTTTAATTGACTTAAAACAGTTTGTACCATAAAATCTTGATATTCAGTACCAATGAAAACAAATAAGTCATCATATCTACCAAATTCAACTATTTGAGTCTTAATTAAGTCTTTAACAATTTCATCTTTATTCTTGAAATCTGAAACCTTAATTAAATGATTTAAGGCTACTCTAAATAATCTTCTTTCACCTAATCCTTCTCTTACTCCTCTTACATAGAATAAGAACTTTAATAAGTATCTAGCATCATCTTGTTCAGCTAATACTAAATCAATATCCTTACAAATATCAGCATCTGTAAGTTTACGATATGAAGTTACCTTGAAATTCATATCTAGTAATGGGTGGAAAGTAGTCTTATATCCCTCCATACCATTTTCAGTAATTGATACATTGTTTTGTACCTTTTTCATAGTTCCATAAAAATCCATATTATCCATCCTTTCTAGACACTACCATGTATATCCAACAACCATTAGACTTTACACTATTTGTTGCTGTATGTGTCTTATGTATTTTTACAAGTTCTATTATACCATTATTTAATTACTTTGTCAACCCCTTAAAATTGACTAATTAATTTTTTATAATTAAGATGTCCATGTAATACCTACTCATAGGTGTTAACAACTCCTTAGGACTGAAGGGGAAGTGGTTTACATCCTTCGTATACTCCTCAAAGTATACCCGCTATTAATTAACTAAATTAAGGCTCAATATTATCTATGGATAATATTGGAATAACTTGTGCTATTCTTTTACGCACTTAACCGCACGATTTATCTGTCGCCATCAAGGTTTATGGGTGCGACCCTGAGTTTGCTCTCTTCTACGCTGTATTCAGACTTCGCACTTATGGTAGCGAGGCACCAATAATTTTAACTGAACAAGGGTCGTTGTATTTCACATTCAGACCCTCAAAACTGTCAAGTGAATGATATTCTAGGCGTCATTCCCACTATTAATTTGTATTCAACAAGATACTCATCTAAGAGTACCTTGTGTTTTTGAATGTTTTCAGGCTAACATACAACCTTTCGCTAATCTAATAGCACTTTGTGAGGCTCAACCTCACTTGTCTTGAATAATAATTTGGTTGGACTTGAACCAACAATGGCTTTTAACCGATAGGCTATGTGTTGCCAATCCCTATCTCATCGTTTCACCCATAAGGCATCTTTTTATTGGATTGAACGCTTGTGATTTCCCTCATTAATCTACAAATTATTATTTTATATCAAGAGTTCCCTTTGCTAACGTGTCAGGTGGGTAGACCTATAATGTCGCAGCTCACATCTGCTAGACATTTACTTTTCGAACTGCTTAAGTCAGTTATTCCTACTTCGCAACTCAGTCCATTACGCTGTTTAATTTTTTCTACATTATAGGCCAAACGGGTTTAAATGCTACTTATGGTTCTCACATAATCTTTCCGAAACTAAGTCGGTGCTTCGCATACTAGGAATAGTAAACATAATGTAAACTATTACGCTATTTGATGTATATCCCACATGATTAGGAGTTCTCATTTAAATTGTAGTCACTATATAGTTTTCCTTCTAAGATTTCATTTTATATAGCGAAAAAATCAAATCCGCTAGTGTGTGATTAAAACCACATCCACCGCCACCTTATTTTTCTAAATAAGGAAAATATTTGCTCTTATTCTATGTTCTTTATATCGAGCTAACTTTTAGGAGTTTTTCATCCAATATATTTCAAGGACTAAAGTTAATTGAAATAATTAAGTTTCTCTATTGAGATATTATATTATACAATATTTATTTTTAATTTTGTCTATAGGCATATAAGTCATCACCTAGATATAATTCCTTACCATCATAACCAGAAAGAAAATGACCTCTTCCATCTAATGATAGACATTCTTCTACTATGGCATCAGTATCTAGACCAATAGTTCCATCTTTAATTAATCTTCTAACTTGTTCTTGTCCAAAATTAGATACAAACCATTGATAAGGGTCTCCTGCATTTTCAACTAAATATGCAGTATATTGTTCTTTTGCATCATCTAAATCAACATCATCATTTAAAATAGGATATTCTTCATCTTCATCATCTGAATCATAATGAATATCATCACCTCTAATGAATCCATTTTGTAATAATTCTTGAATAAGTTCATCTTCTTCCATTTCATCTACATAGTATTCCATGTCTTCTTGTAGAGCTTCTTCAAACCAATTCTCATTATCTAATGCATTTTCAACAATCCAATCTTGGAATGATGGAGTAAATGCTTCTAATCCCATTTCATCTATTGAGTTTTCAATATCATTATATGCAGCGTCATCGGCTTCTGAATCAGTATATACAGCATATTCTTGGTCACCATATTCAAAATGGTCTTCATCATATCCTTCAACGATGTCTTCAACATCACATTCTAAAAATTTTGCCAATTCTTCAATCTTTTCCATAAATCATACCTCTTTCTTAAGATAATTCCATTATACCATTAAAAATTGATTTGTCAATACTCTTGATATAATTATTTTAAATCTTTATCTAAAATTATATCATCATCAGTTAAATCATCTAAATCTAGATAATCATCAACATCAATTTCTTCAATTTCATCATCATCTTCATCTTTAATAATTTTAACATTATTTAAATCATAATTATAAATTAAAGTATCATCAATATCATCATTGTACATTGAAATCTCTAAAGTATTACCTTCAGTAGATAGTATGATATCTGAACTTCCAATATAATCTTCTAATTTTCTCATTAATTCATCATAGAATTCATCATAATCATAAAATTCCCAACCATCTAAATATCTGATTGCCTTTTCTACATTATCATTAAATTTATTTTGTGCATAATTTCTTTCAATTCTTTTTTGTTTCTCTTGGTCATAAGTCTTTATAACTAACACAGGGAACTTTGTATCCCATCCAAATAAATCCCCAGCTACCATCATTCTATGAAGACCCTCTTGTCCTGGATAATATGATAAATCAAGAACTGCAATAGGGAATTTCTTCTTCTTATCAGTGATAACTGTCTTAAGATAATCCAATGTCTTCTTATCATATTCTCTTTGTTGTTTTAAGTCGTTTGCAGTAACTTTCTTATGTTTCTTACTACTGAACATATCTGCACAAGCCTCATAATATTCTTGTGGAGACATTTGAACTATTTCACCAACTAAATTCTTTTTATTCTTATAATAATCAACATCATTACCTAATAATAAATCTTTCCATGAACCAGTGGTACCTGTAGTTGATGTATCAAATATATCACTACCATTTACATCTCCTGTACCATAGTCAAAATCATCACTTTCCTTTAATTTAGTTCTAAAGTTTTCAATGAACTCTAAACGTTTAGGATTTCCACCTAATACATCAAATAATTTAAAGTTTTTAATGTCTTGATATCTTGAATAGATATATCCATCATCAGTTTTATATTTAAAGTTATAATCATCTCCTACCACATCATATATCTCAAATTCATTAGTATGGTATGAATCAGGACAATAAATAGCACATACTTGGTTCTTATCAAAATCATTTACTAAATCAGTACTTAAGTAACCATTTTGATATGCTGCATTTTTCATATCAGTATGAACACAATCATATGCATTTGCAACTAAATATAAATTACCTTCAATATATAATCTTTGTGGTTCAGTTTTTGATAATAGGAAATTCTTAACTTGATATGGACTTTCAAACATATATACATCAAAAGCATCTTCATCAAATTTAACCATTTCAGTAAGTGATTCTTTTTTATCCCAATATGAATAGGCAACAGCTAATCTTTGTTTTTGATTTGGATATTCTTTTTCAGTTGCACTCATAAATCTTGATATGAAATCTTTTTTAGTTTCATTATCTTTAGGATAAATTTCCAATAATTTACTTTCATTTATGTTATTACTATTACTTGGATTCTTATTATCTATTAATTTTATTTGGTTAGGGTAAAAGGTAATGATTTGAGTATCAATACCTGCATTCATCATAGAATTGTATAAAATAATTCCATCATAATCTCCCTCGCCTTGAACAGCGTCTATTACATCATAATATGATGTATCATTACTAAAATCATAAGCACCTAATAATGTGAAATACAAATCTGGTGTATTTATTCCAAATTCATTGACTATATCTAATTCATTTTCAAAATAATCTTCACCATTGTCGTGTGCTTCTACAAAGTCCCATAACTTATCATAGTCTATAATAAAAGGCTTTTCTAAATTTAGATAACATTCTTTTATCTTATTTCCATAGCCTAAAGAGAATTGTTTATTTGGAGTAAAAAATGTAGCATATTTAAAAACATCGAAATCTTTATTTGTGGAATGATAACAAACTAATAATCTACCTTGATTATCTCTTACTTTACTATTCTTAAAAAACTCTACTTGCTCATTACTAAGTGGGTTTCCTTCGCTATCTACTTCTTGTGATAAGTCTTCATTAAGTTCTTCATTTACAACACAATTATCAAAATCAACCAAACCATAAGTAATAACACCACCTTCATCAGCCTTAATGCCGTCATATCCTAGAGATTGAATTAATACATAAAATGGGTATTCTGATGTTATATCGTAAATGTAATTTGAACTTTCTAACCTAAAACCAAATTGTGAAAGGAATTGTTTTAATTGTGTAGGTGTCATCTCAATTAACTTACAAAAGTTAAGAAATTCTTTGCTGTATTTACCTTTTACATTCCATATAGATGAACCTATATACCCTACATCTAGCAATTCACATTTAGAAAAATCTATATCTTTACTAAAGACCTTATTACCATATTCTTGAGCATATTTTTTATTTGGTGTAAACCAAGTAAGTCTATCTTTAGAATTAATTAATTTATCACTATCTTGACCATGATAGACAAGTTCTTCATCTAAACTTGTATGTTCACCTACTATGTCAAAGTATCTATCTTCCCACTCATCAAATTGTTTTTCTAACTCATCATAATCTATTTCAGGTATTTCAGTTCTAACAGGTTTTTTTATCCATCCAGTATATAGAGAATAAACACCATTTGATTTAGCTGGTTGGTTTACATCTTCTACATATAATTCAACTTCTCTACCCTTTACTTTTATTTCATATTTACTGTTAAATAATGATTTATAGGCATTACAAAGTAATTGCATTATCTTTATGTCATCAGTAGTTCCTAAATCTGCTACTATATGTAAATCAATATCAGACATGTCAGTATAGTTATAATTTGCACTTGAACCTAATAATCTTATATCAACTACATCAAGAGTTAATCCATCTTCTTTTAGGTCATCTAAAAAACTATCAGCTATATCTAATAATCTTTCTTTTACATCATCTCTTAATTCATCATCTTCATTCCATAATTTAGGATTAAGTGTATCATTAACTTTTATTTCTTCATTTAAATTTTTATCTATTTTCATATATCTATCCCTCTCCTAAATTATACAATTTTCAATTATCACATTGACAAATTGTTTTCAAATAATTAACCAATACACACATCTCATAGATAGATAAAGAAGATGTATTGTGGTTTTCAATTACATCTTCTATAATATTACTATCTAAATACTTATTAAATTTAATAGTATAATCATTTTAATTAATCATCTTGTTTTTTGAATGGATATAATTTATTACCTGGTTTTTGAATAATATGTGCAGATGTATATATTCCAGATGAATCATCTTCTTTCATATCTTCAGGTTCATATGTAATTATATCTATTCCTTTTTGTTTAAAGAATTTAACTATCTCATTATCAAAGAATTGATGGTCATGGATTTTATCTCCCTCATCAATATGTGCAATCAAAACAAAGTTAGAATTATCTCCATCACTTTCAGCTGTTACACTGTAGTATTTAGGTATATCTAATTCTTTAAAATATGTTTCGATTTCTTTTGGTAATGTTTTAATTTCACTCTTTGTAAAAGCTGGATTACTATCTTCTTTCGATTCTTTTAGTTTTTTTTTACGCTAACTGATTCATTAAATTGAGATATACTATATTTATTATAAATTGATTTACCTCTTCTTAATAGTTTCTTTGCTTCTTCACTATTATCTTTCTTTAAATCAATTAAGACATCCCACATTGTAATAAACCAATCATCTATTACTTCTGGGTCATCTAATGTATCTAAATCAATACTATTATTGTAGTAATCATCAACATCTCTCCACCATTTTCTTATCTTTAAGATATCTGGTTTTGAGAAATTAAATAATTCACTATTTTCATTCAATGATTCATTTGTATTGTCTTTATCTACATATTTTTTAACTTCTTCAATACTATTAAAATAGATTGGTTCATATTGATTATTTCTTCCTATTCTAGATAGAGGTCTATTTGAATTAGTTGACCAAATAGTATACTTATCTCTATCTTCATCATAAACAATTACTGCATTTTTATAAGTTTCTTTATATTCAACTCCCCAATCATTATATACTTGAATATCTCCATCACAATCTTTATAAGTATGTCTTGATTCATTAACTTTCTTCTTATTGATTGCATTATCAACCTCATTGTATAAATCAGATAGGTCTACAGCTCTAGGGTCATCTTCATCTAACCCTTCAGTTTCATTAATTATATCAGTAAATATATCTCTCAATTCATCTAATGAATAATTATTTAAATTCTTTCTAATATTATCAATATCTAATGATTCATCTATTGAACCATATTTACCTTGTTTAACTAATTTTAAATATCTATCGAATGCTTTTTTAGCATCTTCTTTTGTTGCATATTCTTTTTTTACAACAGTTTTATAAACATCATTTGGTCCTTTTTCATATACTCCTACTGAATAATAACCACCTTGATATCCTTTATCCCATCTATATTCTACATTAAATTTTCCAACATTTTCTTGTTTTAATGTAACTGATGATTCAGTTAAACTTTCTTCAATGATAGGGTCTCCAAGTTCACTTACAAATTTAGTAGTATCTTTACCAAATAAGTCTTCAACTACATCTGGAGTAGTTAATGAACCATCTTCAACGCCCTTCTTAATATCTTCTAATTCATCTTCTTTTATTCCTGCAGCTTTTAGGAAATTGTAGAATGGTTCAAATGCACCATCTTTCCATCCAGCTTCATCCCAGAATTTAGTTATGAATTCTTTATCACCTAATTTGTAAGTTATCTTATTATGTTTAGGGTCATAGATTGCTTCTACATTTCCTTTTGTAGATTTATCCTTTGACTCATCTAAATCATCAGTCTTATTTATATCAATAAAGTATCCATCAGCTGGATTACCACCATAGTGATTATCATCAATATTTAATTCTTTTGCAATGGCTAACATTTCTTTTCTATTTGCACAAGAAACATATCCTTCATCTTCTAAATAAACACTGTTGTCATATTTATCTACAACTTCTTTTACTTTATCAATTGATACGTTATTACTTTCCTTAAGACTTTCCATAAACCATTCACTAGGTATATCTTCAGGTTCTTGAACATCATCTGGACTTAATTTATGGAAATTATTTACTCTAACATAATTTCCTTTTTGTAATAAATCCCAAACATATTCAAATGCCTTATCTGGGTCATCAAATGTTTCTGAATTTGCAAGACCTCTATATTTATCATCATAGTAACCATCAACAGTGAATTTAGTTGGTTGTGAACCTACTACTTGTTCTTTTGCTTTCTTTGACCATTTATTAGAATAGTCATCTAAAGTACTTTCTTCTAATTCTTTACCATCAAACTTGTAATTTAATGCACGAATAATATCTCTCTTTTCAAGACCATATCTCTTCATTAATAATTGAATAGAATAATTATCACCTAATAAAGAATCATTATATCCTTTACTTCTCTTAATATCATCAATTGCATGGTCTAATGTAATATCATACTTATTATCAGTCATTGCTAGTAAATCCTTAACAGGAATTGAAGATTCTTTTAAATTTTCCCAAAGATTACTTTCAGGTGTTACTTCTTCTATATCAATTTCAATTTTTGGTGAAAGATTACGTTTTGCATATTCAGAGTTGAGTACTGCCATTGCTTTTTCCCTAGTATCATATACTTTTGCATCAATTAAAGAATCATCTTCTCTATTTCTATAAACAACTGCATACTTTACACTATCTTTATAATAATCTTCGAAATCTTCTTTTAAACTTTCATCTAATTTACAATCAGTATAAACTTGACAAATATAATTTGCTAAATCTTTTACACTATATTCATCATTTGCACCATAAGTATCTTGGTCTAACTCTAATGTGGTATTATTAGAAAAACCATCATTAATTCCATCAATCAATGCTAAATCATTATAATATAGTTGAAATGCTAAATCATAACCTCCTCTAGCAATTTTCCAAGAACCTTGTTTTGCAAATTTTCCATTAGAATTGTATCTATCTAAAACCTTTTTTAAACTTGCTTTCTCTGGAATATTGTTTTTACTTTCCTTTAAACTTTCATCTAAATTTAATTCTACTTTAAATAATCCTTTTTTAGTAGTTCTATTTTTACCATAAGCTTTTGCAAGTAATTTCCAAGCATTTTCAGCGTCATCATCATCTACAAATTCAAATGTAGTTCCTTCAACATCAAATCTAATATTTGCATTATCTAAAATTCTATAGGCATCTTTTAATAATTCATTGTAGTTAACTGATTCTTTTAATTGTGCCTTTGGAATCCAAATTTTAGTCATCTTCTTAACTTTATCAGTTCTTTCTTTATTCCATCTATAGTAAGTAACTGAAACTAATAATCCCTTATCAGTTTGTTCCATAACAGTTCCTGTTGGTTCTATCTTTGTTGCATAGTTAAAATCGGCTTTTTCATCTCTACTTAACCATCTACCACCTTTTGCTAATTTCTTTAAGAAACTAGTTTCATATTTTGATAAATCAATCTTTTGTCCCTTTTCATAATTCTTTGATTCTTCTACAACTTGTGGTAACTCGTTTTTATTAGGTGACTTTCTAATTTTCTTATTATCAACATAGTCATAATGATATTCTATTGGTTTTACATCAGCACCTTTTAATCTACTTGCAATCATTAAAGTTAAATCTTCAAAATCTTCCCAGAACTTATATGTTGCACAAACATCTGACCAATAATCATGTTCACCTTGAGTTGCAAATGGTAACATATCTTCAATATCAATGATTAATTGATTTTGTTCATCAATTGTATCTTCATTGTCTACATTATCAAAATATTCACCAACTAGTTTAGATAATCTTTTCCACTTATTTAAGAATTCTTTGTATTTATTCTTATCTACATAATTCTTTTTTACTGATTCTAAAAATTCAGGTTTTTCAAATGGGTTATCAGTTTGTTGAACTAATAAGTCTAAACTTCTACCATCTTCAGTAGAATATGCATCTACAACTTCAGTCATTTCATAGTAAGCATCATCATAATCATTGAATCTTTTTGCTTCACTCTTATTAGTTGTAAATGTGTAGTAAGGTTCATCATTAGTTACATCATCAGCTAGGTACATACCATTCTTAATATTGTCATATAAACCATTATCACTATCAACTATAATGTAATAGTAATTGTATTCATCACTTTCTAACCATTCTTCAGCTTTCTTTAATTTATCTGGGTCAGATGTAATGAATTTTACTTGTTCTCCATATTCACCTACGTAACCAAGTTTACCATCACTAAACTTTACAAAATCAGGTGCATCTTTAGCAACTACATAATCTAATGCAGTTAAGTAACTATCAATACTATATTTTACATTACCATCAATATCAGTATATTTGCACAATATTTCATCAAGGTCTATATCATTATCTATTAGAATTTGTTCTTCTTTTTCTTGCATATTTTGTTCAGGATAATCAATACCATCATCAGATTGATATTCTTCTCCTGAGATAATTATTTCATAGTCAAGTGGTTTATCTACATCTTCACTTATCATACCACCACCCATAATGTTATTGAAAGTATTCATATTTCCTAATGGGTCACCAAACATATTTATGCCGTTATACTTTTCTTTCTTATTTTTCATATTATTTCTCCTTAATAAATAAAATCTATTAACTATATAATTTAGCTATTATATTCTAATAATTTATTATTCTATTTAACTTATATTACTCTTTATTACTATTTATTAATATTATTTTATAGATAGTATAATACTATCTAGTTGAAAAAGAGATGAAAGTCAAAAAGAAAATAAATAAAAGAAAAAGGAAAGCAGAGAAAAAGAATATTGTAATTTTACAAAATCTTTAGTATTAAGTTTTAACTATTTAATAAAACTTGCTACTATTTGCAAATTCCTATTATATTATACAATTTTTTAATTTACTTGTCAACTCTTTAGATATTTAAATAAAAATATCCCCTATTTTCAATCTTTATCTAAATGTAGTATAAGTTATCACTTTTTAATAAAAAATGAAAATAAGGGCAAATTTAATATGGTTTAATTAATATTTAACTTCTTTCCACCAATAATAACCATTATCTCTAAAGAATCTAAAATGTCTTTTAGTAGAGAATGAATATATCTCAACTGTAAACTCGTTTAATGGTGGTTTAAAATCTTCTTCAATCTCTTTTATTGCATAATGATTATCATTGTACTTATAAACAAATAAATCTCCAGGATTTAATTCTACAAATAAAAAATCGGATAATTGTAAAGTATACATACTACTCTCCTTAACTATCCTTTCTTTTATTTTCTTTACATTAATTTTATTACTTTTGCATAATCACAAACAAATTCAGTTTCATTTTGTGATATTATTTCATTTGGTTCACATAAATATATAACAGGATTACCACCAAATTTACTACAACATTTTTGTGCATAATTATATGCAGATATTGGAGAGATGGTTAACCATACAAAATTATCTTTACCTACTCTAAAATCTTCTCTCAATATGTTTGTTTCAGTTGGTGGTAATATTTCTGCTAATTTACCAAATATATCAGATGTTCCATGATATAAGTTCATATTAGATTACCTAGATTGATTCATGAATTGTACGACTAATTACATCATCCTGTTGTTCTTTTGTAAGCTTGATGAAGTTTACAGCATAACCAGATACTCTAATAGTTAATTGAGGGTATTTTTCAGGATGAGCTTGTGCATCTAATAATGTTTCACGATTGAAAACATTAACATTTAAATGATAGCCGCCATCTGATACATATGTATCTAACATTTGAACTAAATT
>OCVV011339717.1_pt1 | contig 26841 bp, 23 predicted proteins | sample 1539721 | NCBI WGS metagenome assembly OCVV01 (sample SAMN02144230, study PRJEB22623) | gut metagenome | biome: sheep rumen | host: Ovis aries | place: New Zealand | reverse complement strand
CCCCCCCGCCTCTTTAGCTCAGTTGGCCAGAGCACGTGATTTGTAATCTCGGGGTCGTTGGTTCGAATCCGACAAGAGGCTCAAAAAACGAAAAACAGATAAAGGCTGTCACATATTGATTGTGACGGCCTTTTTTCAATTCAGGCAAATTATGATTTATCCACACAACTTTGAAGATAAGATTGGTTTCAACGAAATAAAAGCGATGTTGCGCCAGCTCTGCCTTTCAACATTAGGAAAAGGCGAGGTGGAAAAGATTGAATTCTCTACCAACGCTAATCAGGTGAACACATGGCTCGAACAGATTCGGGAGTTCCGACACATACAAGAGCAGAAAGACGACTTCCCCATGACATTCTTCATAGACTGCCGCGAGGCTCTGCTACGCATACGCATAGCCAACACACATCTTGAGGAAGACGAACTGTTCGACCTGCGCCGCTCGCTCGACACCATAAACCACATAGTGGCTTATCTGCAACCTGAAGAGGATATGGACGAGGATGGCATCATACCCAACCGCACAGCCCTGCAGGAGCTTGCCGATGGTGTTGCCACATTCCCCAACCTTGTGCAACAGATAGACCAGATACTGGATAAATTCGGACACATACGCGACACAGCATCCCCCACCCTTCACGACATACGCCGTGAGCTGGCACGTGTTGAGGGAAGCATATCGCGCACGCTAAGCAACATTCTGCGCACAGCACAGATGGAAGGAGTGGTTGACAAGGATGCTGCCCCAACCATGCGCGACGGTCGCCTCGTAATACCCGTTGCCCCTGGACTGAAACGCAAGATTTCGGGTATTGTGCACGACGAGAGTGCCACAGGACGCACGGTATATATTGAACCTACTCAGGTGGTTGAAGCAAACAACCGCATACGCGAACTGGAGAACGAGGAGCAACAGGAGATAATACGCATTCTAACAAAGTTTACCGAGAAAGTGCGCCCACACGTGGCTGAACTTCTCGACAGCTATCGCTTCCTCGCCCAGATTGACCTCATTCAGGCTAAGGCTTCGCTTGCCAACCAGATGAAAGCCTTTGAACCAGAGGTGAAGAGCGAACCAATAATCGACTGGATTAAGGCTCGCCACCCGCTGCTTGAACGAACAAAGAAAGTAATCCCATTGGATATTACGTTGAATGTTGAACAGCAAAATTCAGGAAGAATTTTGATTATCTCCGGTCCTAACGCAGGTGGTAAGTCAGTATGCCTGAAAACAGTTGGATTGCTGCAATACATGCTACAAAGTGGACTATCAATCCCTCTTGGCGACCGCTCAACAACAGGTATCTTTCACGACATCATGATAGACATAGGCGATGAGCAGAGCCTTGAAAACGACCTCTCAACCTATTCATCACATCTGCTCAACATGAAGAACATGATGAAGCAGGCATCAAACAGAACACTCATACTTATCGACGAGTTTGGTACAGGAACCGAACCGCAGATTGGTGGAGCAATAGCCGAAAGCGTGCTCACACGACTGCTCAACGAAGGCGCATGGGGAGTGATAACCACTCACTACCAAAACCTGAAACACTTTGCCGACAACCACGAAGGAGTGGTCAACGGAGCCATGCTCTACGACCGACACGAGATGCGCCCACTCTTTCAGCTTGCCATTGGCAGACCAGGAAGCTCATTCGCCATAGAGATAGCCCGCAAGATAGGATTGCCCGAGGATGTGATAAAGGAAGCATCGGATATTGTTGGAGCTGACTATATCCAGAGCGACAAATACCTGCAGGATATCGTTCGCGACAAACGCTATTGGGAAGGCAAGCGCCAAACCATTCACCAGCGCGAAAAGGATATGGAAAAGACCATAGCCAACTACGAAAAGGAGATTGAGCAGCTGCAGAAACAACGCAAGGAGATTCTTGCAAAGGCACGTCAGGAAGCCAACGAACTCTTGAAAGAAAGCAACCGACGCATAGAGAATGCCATAAAGGAGATTCGAGAGAAGGAAGCTGAAAAGAACGAAACCCGACGCATACGTCAGGAACTCAAAGAGTTTGAAGAAAACATCAACGAGATCGACGTAAAAGCCAACAACGATGCCATAGCTCGCAAGATAGAACAGATAAAAGCACGCAAGGAACGTCACGAAAAACGAAAGAAGGAAAAGGCTGAAAACGAAAAACGTGCCTCGGAGGCTTTGCGCAACGCCGTGAACAAATCATCGGCTACAAACAACTCGCCTATTGCCGTTGGCGATAAGGTGCGCGTGAAGGGACTCACCACGGTTGGAACCGTAGAGAGCATAGCAGGCGCCATGGCCACAGTTATCTTTGGCGACATGCGTTCAAAAATGCGACTTAACCGACTGGAACACGCACCAGCCGCAGCCGAAGCACCAAAAACCGAACAACAACGCCTGCAGGAAAGCCTTGGCTACAAGATGAGCCGCACCACACGCGACACCATGGACGACCATCGCAAAAACTTCCATCAGGACCTTGATGTGCGAGGAATGCGAGGCGACGAAGCACTCAACGCCGTTCAATACTTCATCGACGACGCTATCCTTGTGGGCATGAGTCGTGTGCGCATACTTCATGGAAAAGGCAACGGTATCCTTCGCCAGCTCATACGCCAATACCTCTCGGGCATTCCAAACGTAACACACTATGCCGACGAACATGTACAATTTGGTGGCGCAGGCATCACGGTTGTTGACCTGTAAAAATAAAAGTCCCGAACCACAAGAGTTCGGGACTTTATGCTTTATAACACGTAATGGATTATTCAATCACAACGGTTGTCCAACCATGCTTATCCTCGATAGTACCATACTGGATGCCACGAAGAGTTTCGTAGAGCTTGGTTGACCATGGACCAGGCTTGTCGCCAAAACTATACTTAGCACCTGTATCAAGATCATCAAGCTCGGAGATTGGAGAGATAACAGCAGCTGTGCCGCAGGCACCTGCCTCCTCGAATGTTGAAAGCTCGTCAACAGGAATAGGACGACGCTCAACCTTCAAACCTAAATCCTCGGCTATCTGCATCAAACTCTTATTGGTTATTGAAGGCAGAATTGATGTACTCTTAGGAGTTACATAAGTATTATTCTTGATACCGAAGAAGTTGGCGGCACCACACTCGTCAACATATTTCTTTTCCTTGGCATCAAGATAAAACTCAGAACCATAACCCTTCGATGCTGCAAACATGTGAGCCTGCAAAGAAGCAGCATAGTTGCCACCAACCTTATACACACCTGTTCCTAATGGAGCAGAACGGTCCCACTTACGAACGATAGCATACTTGTTGCTCTGGAAACCACCCTTGAAATAAGGACCAACAGGAGTGGCAAAGATAAGGAACAGATAATCCTTTGATGGATGCACACCAACCTGTGGAGTTATACCAATGAGAAGCGGACGGATATAGAGTGTTGCGCCACTCTCGTAGGTAGGAATCCATTCCTGATTAAGGCGAACAACCTTCTTTACCATTTCCTCGAACATTTCTGTAGGAACCTTTGGCATCACGATACCATCACATGTGCTCTGAAGACGTTCTGCATTATCCTTCACTCGGAAAATACGAACTTTACCGTCAGGACAACGATAAGCCTTCAAACCTTCGAAAGCTTCCTGACCATAATGCAAACAGGTTGCAGCCATGTGCATGTTGATGTATTCGTCGGAGCATACCTCTATTTCGCCCCATTTTCCGTCACGATAGTAGCAGCGGACATTGTAATCTGTTCTTCTGTAGCCAAAAGAAAGACTACCCCAGTCTAAATCTTTCATAACAATTATTTTTAGAATGTGAAATTACCACATTTGTAATTCCACAATTAATTTTATCTTTCTTTTTTGCAAAGATACAAATAAAAATGATATTTTGCTATATCTATAGCAGAAATTTAAGTAAAAATGTTATCACTTTTGACCTTCAAGTATCTTTTTGATTTCATCATCGGTCTTTGTGAGCTTATCCTTGCATAACCTGATTAGCTTCTGGGCAGTCTTGAGTTGTTCGCCCATAGTATCTATATCAAGCTCGTTGTTTTCAAGCTTTTCTACTATCTGCTCTATCTGACGCAAAGCATCTTCATATTTCAATTCGGTCTCTGTCATTTTATTATTGATTTAAATATTCCTTTTCTCACTTTTGTTTCCACCTCATCACCCGTTTTGAGTGTTGAAGCATCAACCACAACCCGTCCATTATGCAAGGTGATGCTGTAGCCTCGATTCAGAAGAATCTCGGGGTCAAGCGCTTTTGCTCTTTGTTCGAGCATTAGCAGGTGATGTTTCTCGTTTTGCAATCTCACATCAACAAGCGATTTGAGTTTCTCCTCGAGCATCATCACATTATGTTTTTCGCTTGAAAAGCGCTCATTTATCAACGAAATGATATTCATCAATAACTTGTCGAGCTGGTTTTCGTGACGTGTCTTAACAAGCGAGAATAGCACAGGTATCTTCTCGGCAACATGGAGCAAGCGTTGTTTCTCGGTCTCTATCCTATGCTGAGCTATTGTAACCATTTCGGTTTCGGCATCCACAAGAATGTGCCACACCACCTCGAGATGCTCCAAAAGAAAAGCAGCTGCCGCCGTCGGCGTTTTCACACGCGTATGGGAAATCATGTCAAGCACACTCTCATCGCGCTCGTGACCTATACCTGTTATTATTGGCAAAGGGAAATTAGCCACATTTTCGGCAAGCGCCAACGTGTCAAAACCACTCATGTCGCTCGTAGCTCCTCCACCTCGGATTATCACAACAGCATCAAAATCCTCAAAACGCCCGTTTATAGCGTTGAGAGCAGCAATAACGCTATTCTCTATCCCCTCGCCTTGCATAATGGCAGGAAAAAGCTCTACATGAAACTTAAAACCATAGGAATTATCTGTTAGCTGACGCATAAAATCGCCAAAGCCAGCTGCATTTTCACTCGACACAACAGCTATTCGCTGGGCAAAGACTGGCAAAGAAAGTTCCTTCTGCAAATCGAACACACCTTCTTTTTTGAGCTGTGCTATTATTTGCATACGTTTTCTTGCCATATCGCCAAGCGTGTATTCGGCATTTATATCGGTTACTATCCATGAAAAGCCATAAGCCTCATGAAAATCGGCATACACCTTGAGCATCACCTTCATGCCCGAACGAAGATATTGCCCAGTTACCTGTTCAAACTTGGGACGAATATACATCCACCTGCTTTTCCAGCATTTTGCCGAAGCCTTGGCTACAGGAGTATTAGAGAACAAGTCTTTCTGCACCAGCTCCATATAGCAATGTCCCCTAACCTCGCGTATCTCAGAGAGTTCTGCCTCAACCCAATACTCCATAGAGAGACTTGTGGAAACAACCTCTCTTACCAGATTATTCAGTTCAAATAAAGATAATGGAGCATTCATAAATAATTATTTTTTTAAAAAGCTGAGTTTTCTTAGTAAACTAAAAAACTATTTTGTTGTTCGACCTTCCTGATAAGCCTTCCAAAAGTCGGGAACACCATAACCAAAAATATTGTTTGGTGAAGAATAATTATTACCACTTTTTCGTACCAAGTCGATAATCTCATATGCTGTTTTTTCAGGACACGCCTGCCACAAGCAAGCAACAAGTCCAGTTATCAAAGGAGCCGAGAACGATGTTCCCATATCGTTAATAACCGTACCTCTTCCCGACACCACAGCTGCAGGGCTACCAAAAGCCATCACATCAGGTTTGATGCGACCATCGGCAGTTGGACCTATCGACGAAAAAGCTGCATTTATGCCATTAGGACTTATTGACCCAACAGTAAGAATATCTTTTGCATCAGAAGGGAAATTCATTTTCTTCCAGCATCCCATTCCTTCGTTTCCAACGCTATTAACAAGCACAATCCCTTTGGAAGCCAACATGGATGCCGTGCGCGAAATCAAAGCGGTTTTACCATCAAGCTCATTATATTTATGGCTGTTTGACGCATCATCAAACTCATGATAGCCAAGCGAAGAATTGATAACATCAACACCTACCGAATCGGCATATTCAACAGCCGCTGCCCAATAATCCTCCTCGGCAAGACTTTCGGTGTGCTGATCCTCACATCTGAGAAGCAAGTAAGAAGCTTCGGGGGCTGTTCCGATGTAATAACCAGGCACCTCTACAGCCATAGCCGAAAGAACCATCGTTCCGTGATCGGTTTCATCAAACACACTCTTTGCACGAGGAAACACAAAATCACGTATGCCCGACAACTTCAAGTCATGAAGACAAGGAATGCGGTCAACATTCATAAAACCGGCATCAAGAACAGCAATAAGCATTCCTCTACCTTTGAAACCATGCTGATGCAAACTTGTGCCATTAAGATTTTCTATCTGATCGGCTGTTGCACCATAAGGATTATGCGATTCCTCTTGCCATTGCCTCACCTCTTTCTTAAAGTTTGAACGAACTGTTGTTTTTATTGAATCGGGAGCTGTGAACACCTTGCGACAGAAACTCACGAAAGGCAGTTTTTTTACCGCATCCATTTGCGACGCCTTGCGACATTTCACCAGCAACGTGTTGTTCCACTTGCTTTTGCTAATAACCTCAACACCTGCATGAGAAACCTTCTTAATATAGTCGCTACACACAGGAATATCGGTAGAATCAATGGCTATATTCTGACGCGCACGCCTTTTCAAGGCGCGTTCTGAAAGAAACTCATGCGGACGAGCAAAAGAATAATTTGAATTGCCCTTATCTTTAAGCTGAACTCTGAAAAGCATACACTTGCCGCCAGGATACGACACAAGATCAACCTTACGGGCATAACCACTACCAATAAGGAAACTAAGCAATCCAAGAATAAGCAATAATTTGTTCATTTTTTTTACTGTCATTAGGTTAGAGGAAGGAATTATAAGATTATTACCATAAAAGCCATACGCTTTTATCTTAATATTTCTTCTCTTATATCCCTTATTTCTTTTTCTTCTTTTAAGTTGCTAACTGCAAAAGTAGATAAAATGACCTTAACAACAAAATAAATAGGTGAAAAAGCTATAATAATTCATGATTAATCAATTGTTTTCATTATCTTTGCATTCATATAACTTACTTATGATGGACAATAAGAAAGCAACACTCGAACTGGGAACAAAACCTGTAGGGCATTTACTATGGCAATATGCCTTGCCTGCTATCATAGCGATGACTGCTTCTTCACTTTATAACATCATAGACCGCATATTTATCGGTCAGATAGTAGGTCCCGATGCTATTGCAGGTCTTGCCATTACATTCCCATTCATGAATCTCAGCGGAGCCTTTGGTGCTGCCGTTGGTGTTGGCGCATCAACAGCCATATCGGTAAAACTGGGACAAAAAGACTATTCGTCAGCACAACATCTTCTTGGCAACACAGTAACACTTAATGTCATCATCGGCATTATGCTAACTATAGTTTGCATAACATTCTTAGATCCTATACTTCGTTTCTTTGGAGCAAGTGATGTTACTATTCCCTATGCTCGAGATTTTATGGAGATAATACTTATTGGAAACGTAGTAACACACATGTATTTTGGAATGAACGCCTTGCTTCGTGCTGCATCAAAACCACGAATGGCTATGCTTGCAACTATCTTTACCGTGGTGATGAACATTCTGCTCGATGTGGTGTTTATACTATGGTGGGGATGGGGAATACGCGGAGCTGCCCTTGCAACCATGATTTCGCAAACGCTTGCTATGTGCTGGCAATTCTCGATATTTGCTAACAAGAACCAAATGCTACATTTCAAGCGTGGCATATATAAACTTAGAACACATCTTGTTAAAACAATCATCAGTATTGGCATAAGCCCATTCTTAATGAACGTGTGCGCTTGCATCGTGGTTATCTTTGTTAACAACCAGCTATACCACTATGGTGGAGACATGGCTGTGGGAGCATATGGAATTAGTAATGCCGTTGCAACAGTTTTTGTAATGTTCGTTATTGGATTAAACCAAGGTATGCAACCTATTGCAGGCTACAACTATGGCGCACAACAACTAACACGACTGATGCGAGTCGTTCGCCTTGCTATTATAGCAGCAACATGTATCATGTCAATAGGATGGCTTGTTGCCATGTTCATGCCTTCACTCATAGCACGCGCCTTCACAACAGATGCTAAGCTCATCAATCAGGCCATAGTTGCTATACGCTTCAACCTGATTGTTTTCCCTATAATAGGTTTCCAGATGGTAACAACCAATTTCTTCCAATGTATTGGTAAAGTAAAGATAAGCATCTTCTTATCGTTGAGCCGTCAGATGTTGCTCCTACTTCCACTACTTGGAATACTACCTATATTCATAGGACTTGATGGAGTGTGGCTTGCTCTACCTTCAAGCGACTTCCTGTCGGCATTACTTGCATTTACCGTAATGACTATATTCATGCGTAAGTTCAAGAAGCAGATTATTGCCCAGGAACAATCACAAAACGAAACAAAATAACAAACCATATATGGAGAATAAGATAATAATCAATATCGGAAGACAGATAGGATCAGGAGGTCGCATTATTGCGAAGAAACTGGCCGAAGAGTTCAACTGTACGCTATACGACCGCGAGATTCTTAATCTTGCAGCCAAGGAAAGCGGATTCTGTGAACAATTCTTTGAGCAGAACGATGAATGTAAAGGCTTCTTTAAAAGTCTTTTCAATTTCCGCTCACATATTGTTGGCGAAGGCAATTTTTACGACAATTCATTTTCTCAGGAAGGGCTATACAAATTTCAAAGCGATGCCATTCGTGAGGCCGCAAAGAAAGGCAACTGCGTATTTGTAGGGCGCACAGCCGATTACGTGCTTCGCGACTTCAAGGAATGCGTGAATATTTTCATATCAGCCAATATCGAACAGCGAATAGCATGCGTAAGCAAACGACATGACATAAGCGAGGAAGAAGCAAAGAAATTCATTCGAACTCATGAGGATGCACGCGCATCATACTACAACTACTACACAGGAAAAAAATGGGGACACAGCGAGAGTTATGACCTTTGCATAAACTCAAGCATCCTTGGTATTGATGAAACAACAGCTTTCATAGCACAATTCATCAGAAAGCGTTTCAATATCCCAACAGAGAACACAAACAAACAGAAAGGAGTATTCGAATGAAACGAATAGGTATCATCAGCGATACACATGGCTGCTGGGATGAAAAATACGAATACTATATGGGCGAATGTGATGAGATATGGCATGCTGGCGACATCGGGAGCATGGAAGTAGCCGATAAATTTGAAGCCATGAAGCCCACATTCAGAGCTGTTTACGGAAACTGCGACAACTACGACATACGCTCACGCTATAAGGAGGTTATACGATTTAAATGCGAGGATGTTGATGTGTTGATGACACATATCGGAGGTTATCCAGGAAAATACGACCGCAGAATACAGAACACACTCCTTGCATCGCCTCCAAACCTCTTCGTTGACGGACATTCACACATTCTAAAAGTAATGAACGACAAATCACTTAGACTTCTGCACATAAATCCAGGAGCTGCAGGACACATGGGATGGCATGAGGAGCGAACGATAATTCGCCTCACAATAGAAGATAAATCATTCACCGACTGCGAAATAATCAAGTTAGGAAAAAATAATTCGAGACTATAATCCCCCTATTCCACTCCAACGAAAAGGGAACAAAACAATAGAAAATAAAAATAAAAAAAAATATAAATGAAAACATATCTCGTAACTGGAGCAGCAGGCTTTATTGGAGCAAACTTCATAAAATACCTGCTCAATAAAAAATACAAAGACCAAGATATAAAGGTTATCATCCTTGATGCTCTTACCTATGCTGGAAATCTTGGTACTATAAAAGACGATATCGATAACAAGCGTTGCTTTTTTGTAAAAGGCGACATCAGAGACCGCGAACTCGCAGATAAGCTCTTTGCTGAAAACGATATCGACTATGTTGTGAACTTTGCTGCCGAAAGTCATGTTGACAGGTCTATTGAAGATCCACAACTCTTCCTGTCTGTTAACATCTTAGGTACACAAAACCTGCTCGATGCTGCACGCAAGGCATGGATAACAGGTAAAGACGAAAAGGGCTACCCTACATGGAAACCTGGTAAACGCTATCATCAGGTTTCAACCGATGAGGTGTATGGATCTCTTGGTGCTGAAGGCTATTTCACAGAAACCACACCCGTGTGTCCTCACAGCCCTTATTCATCATCAAAGACAAGCGCCGACCTTATAGTAAAGGCTTATCACGACACATACCACATGCCTGTAACAATTACTCGTTGCAGCAACAACTATGGCCCTTATCACTTTCCTGAGAAACTTATCCCATTAATCATAAACAATATTCTTGCTGGAAAACAGTTACCAGTATATGGCGAAGGGTTGAATGTACGCGACTGGCTATATGTTGAAGACCATTGTAAGGCTATTGATATGGTTGTACGTGAAGGACGCGAAGGCGAAGTTTATAATGTTGGTGGACACAACGAGATGAAAAACATCGACATCGTGAAATTAACCATCAAGAGCATTCACGATATGATGGCTGAAAACAAAGAACTTCGAAAGGTTCTAAAAAAACAGGTTAAAGACGCTAATGGCGATATCGACATATCATGGATTAACAACGACCTTATCACACATGTTGCCGATCGCCTTGGTCACGATGCTCGATATGGTATTGACCCTACAAAGATAAAAAACGAACTCGGTTGGTATCCTGAAACAAAATTTGCCGACGGAATTGTAAAAACTATCAAATGGAACCTTGAAAACCAGCAATGGATTGAAGAGGTTACATCGGGCGACTATCAGAAATATTACGAACTCATGTATGGTAACAGAGGCAAAGCCTAAAAGCCATACTAATAATTATCCATTATGAAAAAAATCATGCTGTTAGGCTCAGGCGAACTGGGCAAGGAATTTACAATTGCAGCTAAAAGAGCTGGAGTTTATGTTGTGGCTTGCGACCATTATGACAACGCACCAGCCATGCAGGTTGCAGATGAACGCGAAGTGTTTGAAATGCTTGATGCCAAAGCTCTTGAGAATGCCGTAAGAAAACATCATCCCGACATTATCGTTCCAGAGATAGAAGCTATCCGCACAGAGAAACTCTTCGACTTTGAAAACGAGGGAATACAGGTAACACCATCTGCTCGTGCTGTAAATTTCACCATGAATCGCCGTGCCATTCGCGACCTTGCTGCACGTGAGCTGGGACTGCGAACAGCAAAATACTTCTACGCAAAAACCTTTGATGAGTTCAAGAAGGCTGCCGACGAAATTGGATTCCCATGCGTTGTAAAACCATTAATGTCATCATCTGGTCATGGCCAGAGCTATGTTCATAACGACGATGAACTGGAAGCTGCTTTCAAGGATGCCATGGAAGGGGCACGTGGTGATGTCAAAGAGGTTATCATAGAGGAGTTTATAGACTTCGATTCTGAATTCACTCTGTTAACCGTTACGCAGAAAAACGGTCCTACACTCTTCTGCCCTCCTATCGGACACGTTCAGAAAGGTGGTGACTATCGTGAAAGCTGGATGCCTTATCAACTACCAGACGAATCTCTTAAAGCAGCAGAACACATGGCTGACAAGGTGACAAAGGCTCTTACAGGATATGGTATATGGGGTGTGGAGTTCTTCCTGACAAAACAAGGCGAGGTTATCTTCTCAGAACTTAGTCCACGTCCTCACGACACAGGTATGGTTACTCTAAGCCATTGTACCAACCTTAGCGAGTTTGAACTCCATTTCCGTGCCATAATGGGCTTGCCTATCCCAGCCATACACCTTGAACATAATGGTGCTTCGGCAGTAATTATGTCTGACAAGGAAAGCACAGAACCTCTCAACTATAATCTTCTTGATGTGTGCAACGAAGATCATGCGAGAGTACGAATCTTTGGTAAGCCTGTTGCTCACAGAGGACGCCGTATGGGTGTTGTTGTGTGCTACGACGAGATTGGCAGTTCTATGGATGCCCTTCGCGACAAGACAAAACGTCTTGCTCAGACTGTTTTGGGCACCGACCCATATATGAAGAAATAAATGATAGGCAAACTGATAAACCTATGCAAGATAACTGATCCGCGCGGTAATCTTACCGTCGCGGAACAGTATAAAGACATCCCTTTTGAAATCAAGAGGGTTTATTGGACCTATGATGTTCCTGGTGGCGAACATCGTGGAGGACACGCTCACAAAAAGCTCTATCAACTGGTTGTTGCCACAAGCGGCAGTTTTATGGTTACTCTTGATAACGGAAAAGAAAAAGAAAGCCATCTGCTAAATCATCCATGGCAGGGATTATTAATAGAACCAGGTATATGGAGAGAACTCGAAGACTTTTCTTCAGGAGCTGTATGTATGGTTATCGCATCTGATTTGTTTGACCTTAACGATTACATTTACGACTATGATGAGTTTAAGAAGATATACGGCTGATGATGCAGAGGCATGGGATGATTTCGTTGAGCAATCCAAGAACGGTACATTCCTTTTCAAACGTCAGTATATGGATTATCATAGTGACAGATTTACAGACCATTCTCTATTATTCTTCGACAAAAAGAGACATCTTATAGCCATTCTTCCTGCCAACGAAGTGAAAAAAGAAGATGGCACTCTATGGCTTTATTCTCATCAAGGACTAACCTATGGCGGTTTTGTACTCAACACAAAAGCAACCATGACAATGGTTCTCGAGTTGTTCCAGCAAACAATCAGCTACCTAAAAAACAAAAGGTTTTCCACATTCTATTACAAACAAATACCAACATGCTATCATCTTTATCCTGCAGAAGAAGACGAATATGCCTTGTGGAAGATGGGAGCACAACTTGCCGTTTGCAATATCTCATCAACAATCAGCCTCAACAACAAATACTATAAGGTTCCGCTTGAAACAAGAAGACGTAGGGGCATAAAAAAAGCCATTAAATATGAGTACAGCATTAATGAAACCAGCACTCCAGATGAACTATGGCCTATAATAGAAAGTAATCTACAGGAACGCTATCAAGTAAAACCTGTACACACTCTAAGCGAAATGAAACTTCTAATGAAACGGTTCCCTAAAGAGATTAAATGCTTTCTTGCACGCAAAAACAATAAAACTGAAGCTGGAGCTATTGTCTATGTTACGAAAAATCTTGTTCACATACAATACCCTCATTCGTCACATATAGGAAAACAAGAAGGGGCATTAGATTTGGTGTATGACTATATAATTCAAAAATACACAAAACAGGGATTACAATACATAGACATAGGCATTTCAAACGAAGACTGTGGGCAATATCTCAACGAGAACCTTATTGCACAAAAAGAAGGATTTGGAGCACGAGGAATAGTATATAAGCAATGGAAATTGAATATCTAAGCTTAAAGAAAATCAACGATATGCACGCTGAAGAAATTCAGCAGGCTGTTAATAGGATACTATCCAGCGGATGGTATCTTAAAGGCGATGCTACTAAAGAGTTTGAAGCAAACTATGCCAAATTCATAGGCACAAAACATTGTATAGGTTGCGGTAATGGTCTTGATGCTCTTTCACTCATTTTTAGAGCCTACAAAGAGATGAACATCATGCACGATGGTGACGAGGTTATAGTGCCAGCAAACACCTATATCGCTTCTATCCTTTCCATTACAGAAAACAACCTGAAGCCTATTCTAGTAGAGCCAAATACCAATACTCTACAACTCGACGACTCTCTCGTAGAGCAAGCAATCACCCCAAAAACCAAAGCCATTTTGCTTGTTCACCTATATGGTCGTTGCGCATATACGGAAAAAATTAGCAAACTCTGTAATCGTTACCACCTGAAACTCATAGAAGATAATGCACAAGCACATGGAACAATATACGTTGAACGAGGAACGTTGAACGTTCAACGTTGTGGCTCTCTTGGCGATGCAGCCGCACACTCATTCTACCCAGGCAAAAATCTTGGAGCTTTGGGCGATGCAGGAGCTGTAACTACAAACGACGACACACTTGCCGAAACTGTTAGCGCACTAGGCAACTATGGCTCATCACGCAAATATGTTTTTCAATACAAAGGTAAAAATTCACGTATAGATGAAATACAAGCAGCCATACTAAATATAAAACTTAAATACCTTGATGACGATAACGCACGTCGCAAAGAGATAGCAAAATATTACTACTCTCACATCAATAATCCAGCTGTAAGACTACCCAATTGTTCTGCTGATAGTGTTTTTCATATCTTTCCCATACTCTGTAAGCAACGTAACGAATTGCAACTATATCTAAAAGAAAAGGGAATAGAAACACTTATCCACTACCCAATACCTCCTCACAAACAGGAATGTTATAAAGAGTGGAATAATCTATCGTTACCGATAACAGAACTCATCCACCAACAAGAGCTAAGCATTCCTTGCTATCAAGCTATGACCAACGAGGAGGTTGAATATATAACAGAAACAATAAACAAATTCAAATAAAGTTTTTTTTCATGCTATGAACATAAAAACATATATAGAAGAAAAATACCATAGCATCAAGTCATGGATGCAGAACCCATACAAAACTCCCGACACAAGCACATGGAAAAAGCATACATGCAAAAACTGCGGCACAGAATATACTGGCAACTTTTGTCCTCAATGTGGTCAAAATGGTAAGGTTGAGCGTTTTAACTTCCATAGTGTAATATCGAATATTATGGAAGTATGGGGATGGGGCAGCAGAAGTATGCCAAGAACTCTTCTTCACCTATTCACACGTCCTGGTTACATGATAAATGACTATCTTGCAGGTCACCGTCAACCCTATTTTCCACCTGTAAAACAGCTATTCATCCTTGCAGCTATTTTCAGTATAGCAACGTTTGCCATACCAGAACAAGATCAATATGATAAAAATATAACAATAAAGTTCAATTTAGAAAAATCAGCAAACATAGACGTTGACACAATAAATGTGGACGGCAAAAAAATCATTATAGACAAAAAGCAGGGTGAACTTAGCAGGAAAATGATTTCAAGCAGCTATATAATATCCAACTATCTCGACCAAGAAAAGAATCGTCCTTTTGTGCTCTTGATAATCCATTCTTCACTTGCGCTTTTTTGTTTCATTCTGTTCAAAAGAAACCGTCAAGGAATAAAACTCACACTCTATGAACATTTCTTCTGTCAGATGTATATAGCCTCGCAACTTCTTGCTTTAGGCATAATATATAGTTTAATCACATGGGATAAAGATAACTTATATAGTTTTCCTATGGATTGGACTGTTGCTGTTATTGTGATTGATTTCATTCAGCTTTTTGGAGGAAAGTTTTTTGTATCAATTTTCAAAATATTCCTTGCTCTAACTTTATCGGCTTTGTTGTGTTTGATCATTCTCTTTGCCACAATAGGAATAATGGGAACTATGTCATAGCAAATCCCCTAACGAGTTTAGGGATTTTCCCTTGACTCTTTCTGTTGTTTCTATTAGTTTTGCACACATAATTAATTCTAAAGATCGGTATTATGAAAGAAAAGATTATTTCTGCCGCTATCATTGCCGTAGGCATAATAGTTTTAGGCTTGTGCATTAAAGGTGGTTTCGACAACTTCACCAACAAAGACCGCAAAGTAACCGTAAAAGGACTTGCTGAAAAAGAAGTGAAAGCCGACAAGGTTACATGGCCTATTGTTTCAAAAGAACTGGGAAATGACTTACCTGAACTATACATGCGCATAGGTCAAAAGCAAAGAACAATAAAGAACTTCCTTCTTGCAAACGGAATTAAAGAAGGCGAGATTAGTATTAACGCACCAAAGGTAATAGACCTTTCTGCTGAACAATATTCCGACAACAACCGCCCTTATAGATATAATGTCACTCTCGTTATAACGGTAACTTCAAACAAGGTTGACCAAGTGCGAAGCATAATAGCTCGTCAAGGCGAATTGCTTAAGCAAGGAGTGGCTATTGTTGCTGGTGACTACGAGAATCCTATCAGCTACGAATATGTTTCTTTCCGCAAGATGAAACCAAAGATGATGGAAGAAGCTATTGCCAATGCCGAGAAGACTGCCCAACAGTTTGCTACCAACAGTCATTCAACACTCAACAAGATTGTAAATGCCGATCAAGGCCAGTTCTCTATCGACGATCGTGACAACAACACTCCATACATCAAGAAAGTAAGAGTGGTAACAACGGTAACATATTCGTTGAAGGATTAGAATACAAAAGGCGGAGACTTTCTCACGAAAGTCTCCGCCAACAAACTTAAACAACCAATAAAAGAAATAGATTGTTTAAAAATTCTCTTTGGTGAAGAGTAATTTTTATCTGATGAAGAGTAATTCTCTATATTTTGGCAATGGCCACAACTCATCAGCAACAATGAGTTCGAGCTTGTCGATGTGATAACGAATCTCGTCCATCTTTGGCTCAACTGTATCATGATAAGCAATTGCCTTATCGTGCTCATCGAGAATCTTGTTAGCTATCTTGCGAGCATTAACAAGTTCTTCTACACCACGCTCAATAATACTCGTGCGCTCAGCAATCTCACGAATGAGAGCAATATTACGCTCAGAAAGAACAAAGGCATCGTCCTTACCAAAAATGTCTATCATGTTCTGAACGTTCTTTGCAAGCTGACTCTGATAATGAGTAGCTACAGGGATGATGTGGTTCATAGTAAGGTCCCCCATAACACGAGCCTCAATCTGAATTTTCTTTGTGTAGGTTTCCCACTTAACTTCGTTACGTGCCTCAAGCTCGTTCTTCTGCATAACGTTCATATCGCTGAACATCTTAACGCTATCTTCGTCAAGATAACGCTCGAAGATTACAGGGCATGACTTCTCACAATCCAATCCACGCTTTGTTGCCTCTTCAACCCACTCATCGCTATAACCATTTCCATCAAAATGAATAGGCTTGCAGATCTTAATGTCTTCGCGAAGGATATCAAGAATGGCAGAGAACTTGTCTTCACCCTTAGCAAGCAGAGCATCAACACGAGCCTTGAAATTGGTAAGAGCCTCAGCAACAGCAGTATTGAGCACTATCATAGCCGATGCGCAGTTGGCCTCAGCCCCCACAGCACGGAACTCAAAGCGATTTCCAGTAAAGGCGAATGGTGATGTACGGTTACGATCGGTATTGTCGAGCATAATCTCTGGAATTTCAGGAATATCAATATCAACACCTTTCTTACCTTCAAACTTAAAGAGGTCTTTCTTGTCTGCCTTCTCTATGTGGTCAAGCAAATCACTAAGTTGCTTACCAAGGAAGCTTGAGATGATTGCAGGAGGTGCCTCATTAGCACCCAGACGATGTGCATTTGTTGCACTCATAATAGAAGCCTTGAGCAATCCGTTGTGGCGATAAACGCCCATGAGGGTTTCAACAATAAACACAGCAAAACGCAGGTTATCAACAGGTGTCTTACCAGGGCCATGGAGCAATACGCCAGTATCGGTAGAAAGACTCCAGTTGTTATGCTTACCAGAACCATTAATTCCATCGAAAGGTTTTTCGTGGAGCAATACCTGGAAGCCGTGCTTACGAGCAATCTTCTTCATGATAGACATGAGAAGCATGTTGTGGTCAACAGCAAGGTTAGTTTCTTCGAAGATTGGAGCGAGCTCAAACTGATTAGGAGCAACCTCATTATGACGTGTCTTACAAGGAACACCCAGTTCAAGAGCCTCAACTTCAAGCTCTTTCATGAAAGCCTGCACACGCTCTGGAATAGTACCGAAATAGTGGTCGTCCATCTGCTGGTTCTTGGCACTATCATGTCCCATAAGAGTGCGACCTGTAAGCATAAGATCAGGACGAGCTGCATAAAGATCGGCATCAACAAGAAAATATTCCTGTTCCCAGCCAAGGTTGCTTGTTACTTTCTTTACATCAGGATAGAAATAACGACACACATCGGTAGCTGCAACATTAACAGCATGAAGGGCACGAAGCAAAGGAGCTTTGTAGTCGAGAGCCTCACCTGTGTAAGAAATGAAAATAGTTGGAATACAAAGAGTATCGTCGATAATGAAAACAGGCGATGTTGGGTCCCATGCACTATAGCCACGAGCTTCGAAAGTGTTACGGATACCGCCTGATGGGAAACTTGATGCATCTGGTTCCTGCTGCACAAGAAGTTTACCTGAGAACTCCTCTATCATGCCACCCTTACCATCGTGCTCGATGAAAGCATCATGCTTCTCGGCTGTACCCTCAGTAAGAGGCTGAAACCAGTGGGTGTAATGAGTAACACCATTCTCATCAGCCCATTGCTTGATACCCTTTGCCACCTCGTCGGCAATAGAACGATCAAGTCGAGCACCATTGTCGATGACATCAACAAGTTTCGCATACACGTCAGCAGGAAGATACTTATACATACGCTGACGATTGAAAACTTTTCTGCCAAAGAACTCAGAAGGACGCTCTTCTGGAGTGAGAACTTCGATTGGCTTCTTACGTGAAGCCGCTGCAACTGCATCAAATCTTAAGTTTACCATAAGTTTTTTTCTTTATTTTGTGGTTGTATTTTCTAATTACGAGTTACAAATGTAGAATTTGGAATTAGTTGCACTTCGTGCAATTATGAATTGTGAGTTACACAATTATTTAATCTCTAATTATTAATTGCGCTTTGCGCAAATAATTCGTAACTCCAAATTCGTAATTATTTTATCCATTCCTTTATTCGCTTCATAGCCTCTATGCAATCCTCGCGCTCGCCAAAGGATGTTAGTCGCACATAACCTTCGCCCGAAGGACCAAAACCTACACCAGGAGTGCACACAACACTTGCTCCATAAAGCATCTCCTCGAAGAATTTCCATGAAGGAGTGTTGCCTGGAGTTTTAACCCAAAGATAAGGAGCATTCTCGCCTCCAAACACTTGGAAACCAAGTTTGGTTAACTCCGTACGCATAATACGCGCATTCTCCATATAATAAGCAATAGTGGCTTTCACCTGCTCTTTTCCTTCAGGCGAATAGATTGCCTCGGCAGCACGCTGTGAAATATAGCTTGTACCGTTGAACTTAGTGCTCTGTCGACGGTCCCAAATCTGATTTAAAGGAATGCGGCGACCATCAATAGTAGAAGCTGTAAGATCCTTTGGTACAACGGTATAACCACATCTTACACCAGTGAAACCAGCAGTCTTAGAATAGCTTCTGAACTCAATAGCCACCTTACGGGCACCTCTTATTTCGTAAATAGAATGAGGAATATCTTCATCCTGTATATATGCTTCGTAAGCTGCATCATAGAATATTATACTATCGTTACGCAAAGCATAGTTTACCCATTTTCTTAGCTCCTCCTTACGCAATACTGTTCCAGTTGGGTTGTTTGGGTAACACAGATAAATCATGTCCACGCGATGATCAGGAATCTGTGGTACAAAACCATTCTCTGCCGTACAAGGCATATAAGCAACATTGCTCCATTTGCCATTCTCAAAAACTCCGGAACGCCCAATCATCACATTACTATCTATATATACAGGATAGATAGGGTCGGTTACACCAATATTATTGTCCCATCTCACAATCTCCTGAATATTACCTGTATCGCTCTTGGCACCATCGTTGACAAAAATCTCGTCTTTATCTAGATGCACGCCACGAGTGAGATAATCATTCTTTATTATCGCCTCGCGAAGGAAATCATATCCTCTTTCAGGACCGTAACCACGGAAAGTTGCCTGTGTAGCCATTTCCTCAACTGCCTTATGCATAGCCTCAATAACAGCTGGACATAACGGACGAGTAACATCGCCAATACCCAAACTGATAACACGCTTCTTTGGATGAGAAACCTTATAGGCTTTCACTCTTTTGGCAATATCCTGAAAAAGATAATTACCAGGAAGCTTAAGAAAGTGTTCGTTGATTAATGCCATATTCTTCTATTTTTGTTGTTAAGTTTGTTACATTATTTTTATTCTGCCTCTGGTAGTTTTATTCTCCCATCGAAAACAAACTCAGCCGGTCCGGTCATCATAACATGATTAGTAGCCTCATCCCATTCTATATGCAATGTGCCTCCATCCATGATGATATCACTCTTGCGTGAAGAAAGATTTAACGAAGCAGCAGCTACAGCCGTGGCACATGCACCTGTACCACAAGCCATAGTTATTCCACTGCCTCTCTCCCATACACGGGTTCTTATCTCGTCTCTATTTAATATCTGAGCAAACTCTATGTTGCAACGCTCAGGAAAGGCAGGATTATATTCCAGTTTGCTTCCCAATTCAGCAACATCGATGGTTGAAATATCATCTACAAAAATAACATAATGAGGATTTCCCATTGAAACAAACTTAGAACATTTAACATTTAAGAATGAACGTTGAACGACATTTCTTTCATTGTCGAAATCATTCTCTATTTCTTTATTCAAGCAACGTTCAACATTCCATTTCCCATGCTCAACGTTAAATTGCTCCGGAACATCAAAACGAGGAGAGAGCATATCAACAGTTACAGAGCGAACAATATTATGGCTAATATGCAACTGCAACGTTTTGATGCCCGAGCGTGTTTCAAGTTTTATGTTTGTATTGTTGGTCAATCCACGTTCGAACAAATACTTACCTATACATCGACTTGCGTTTCCACACATCATCGCCTCACTTCCATCGGCATTAAAAATGCGCATAGAAAAATCAGCGCCACTATCCTTAGATGGCTTACCAATAAGCACCAAGCCGTCGCTACCAATACCAGTATGCTGAGCACTCCACTTTATGGCTGCCGCACTCGGGTCGGGGATTCCATATATTAAGGTATTGACATATATATAGTCGTTACCTGCCCCATGCATCTTGGTAAATTCTACTTCTTGTGTCATTTTGCTATCTAATTATACGAATACGATAACTATTTGTTCATTTACAAGTGCAAATATACAACCGTTTGCAACAAAACTCCAAAAATAAACATCAAAACAATAGTTGAAATTATAAAAAAATAACAATTTAAAAGTATTTATATTCAAAAACATTACAAACTATAACCAAAACAGCCCAATTTGCTTAATAACTAAAACTTTTTCTTATTTTCAACTAACAAAAAGAAACATTTATATTGTTTTGGTTTACAAAAAGCAATAACTTTGCGCCATCAACATAGCATTTTGTAAGCAAAATAATTAATAAACCATTAAAAAGAGAGGTAAAAGATGAAAAAGATTGAAGCTATCATCCGAAAGACTAAATTCGATGATGTAAAGGAAGCATTGCTTGCAGCCGACATCGAATGGTTCTCTTATTATGATGTAAGAGGTGAAGGAAAGATGCGACAAGCAAGAATCTACCGTGGTGTAATGTACGACACTAGTAGTATCGAGCGTATGTTGCTCAACATTGTAGTAAGAGACAAGAACGTAGAACGCACCATTCAAGCTGTAACCAAAGCTGCTCAGACAGGCGAAATCGGTGATGGTCGTATCTTTGTAATCCCAGTTGAGGATACAGTCAGGATAAGAACAGGAGAGAGAGGAGACATCGCTTTATATAATGCAGAAAAAGAAAAATAACAAACTCCTTAAATACCTCACACAAAGGAAATAGACAATAACACAAACACAACACACTATTATGACAGATTTAAGTATTTCAATAGATACAATTTGGATGCTACTTGCAGCTATGCTCGTGTTTTTCATGCAGCCAGGTTTTGCTCTTTGCGAAGCTGGTTTTACACGTAGTAAGAATACAGCCAACATTCTCTTCAAGAACTTCGTCGATTTCATGTTTGGCTCTATTCTGTTCTGGTTCATTGGCTTTGGTTTCATGTTTGGCTCTGACGGTCAGGGATTTATCGGCATGCCTAACTTTGGCGATATTTCATTCTATAAGAATGATGCAGGACTTCCAACCGAAGGTTTTCTTATTTTTGAAACCGTATTCTGTGCCACTTCAGCCACCATCGTTTCTGGAGCAATGGCAGAGAGAACCAAATTCTCTATGTATTGTCTCTATTCACTCTTTATTTCATTGTTCATATATCCTGTTGAAGGTCACTGGACATGGGGAGGAGGCTGGCTCTGTAATGCTGATGAAGCAAGCTTTATGATGACACATTTCGGAGCCGTGTTCCACGATTTTGCAGGTAGTGCTATCGTTCACTCCGTAGGTGGTGTACTTGCACTAATAGGTGCCATATTCCTTGGTCCTCGTCTTGGAAAATATCGCAAGGACGGTAGCAGCAACGCTATCCCTGGTCACAACCTCACCATTGCAGCTCTCGGTGTGTTCATCCTTTGGTTTGGCTGGTTTGGTTTCAACCCTGGTTCTCAGCTTGCAGCAAGCGGCGAAGTTAACCGAGTAGCCATCTCTCACGTGTTCCTCACCACCAACCTTGCTGCCGTTGCCGGAGGTATTGCAACCATGTTTATCACCTGGTTCAGATATGGTAAACCATCATTATCACTCACCCTCAATGGTGTGCTTGCAGGATTGGTTGGTATCACAGCCGGTTGCGACATGGTGAGCCCTGTTGGAGCAGTGATTATTGGTTTGGTATGCGGTATAGCTCTGCCATTCGGTATTGAGTTCATCGATCAAAAGTTGCATATCGACGACCCTGTAGGTGCAAGCTCTGTTCATGGCATCTGTGGTATCATCGGAACACTTCTCACAGGAGTATTCTCTCTCAGCGATGGTTGTCTATATGGACACGGATTTGGATTCCTCGGTGCCCAAACCTTCGGAATCATTGTTATTGACCTTTGGGCTGCTGCCTGCGGTATCATCCTCTTTGGAACTATCAAGAAGATTGCTGGTCTGCGAGTTGACAAGCGTATCGAAGAAGAAGGACTCGACATCTATGAACATGGTGAGAGTTGCTATAACTAAAACGAAAACATAAAATACACTAAAACATGAAAAAATATCTTTTATGCCTTTTGGCTATGATTGCGCCAATGATGATGAGCGCACAGGATGAAGTAGAAACCACTATTGGTGCCGACATTGTAAGCCAGTATATCTGGCGTGGTCAGGAATTGGGCGATGTGTCGCTGCAGCCCACATTAGGCATTGCCTACAAAGGACTGTCGCTAACGGCTTGGGGAAGTGTAGGACTTTCAAACAAAGACAACACCAAAGAGTTCGATCTCACAGCAGCATATGCCATAGGTGGTTTCCATATCGGAGTAACCGACTATTGGTTTAACACCCCAAACGAGCGTTATTTCGCTTATTCAGCTCACGAAACATCTCATGTTTTTGAAGCCAACGTGGGTTACGATTTTGGAATAGCTTCGCTTGACTGGTACACCAACTTTGCAGGTAACGATGGTGTAAACAAAGACGGCAAGCGAGCTTACTCTTCATACTTCGAGGCAAACGTGCCCTTCAAACTTGCTTCGTGCGAGTGGACAGCAACAATAGGAGCCGTGCCCTACGCAACAAGCTTCTATGGCGATGCTAACGGCTTTGCCGTAACAAACATTGGCATAAAAGCAACAAAAGACATAAAAGTAAACGATCACTTTAGTATTCCAATCTTTGCTGGAATAACCGCGAATCCAAGTACAGAGAAAACATTTTTCATCTTTGGCATAAGTTTATAAACTTAACCATCTTTACCATTCCAGAATGCGAAGCATGCTTCGCATTCTGAGAAATGGAAAGATGAAAAAAGAAAGCTTTTCGGAATAATCAGAAAACTCAGAATAATCGGAACTTCCTGATTTTTTTGAGTAATCTATTGAAAAAAAAATACCCTAATCCCCCCTGTTATCTAACTTTAAATACTTCATTAAGCTTAGCAAACAAAACATTAAATCCAATAAAAGAAAAAAATATGTGTGGAATCGTTTCAATTTTCAACATTCAGGAACAAACTCCTGAGCTTAGACAGAAGGCTTTGAGAATGAGCCAGAAAATTCGTCATCGTGGTCCAGATTGGAGCGGCATCTATTGTGGAGGAAGCGCCATTCTTGCTCACGAGCGTTTGAGTATTGTTGACCCAGAATCAGGCAAGCAACCATTGTTTTCGCCAGACAAGAAAGAAGTACTGGCTGTGAACGGTGAAATCTACAATCATCAGGAAATACGCAAGCTCTATCCCGACTATGCTTTTCAAACAGGAAGCGACTGCGAGGTTATCCTTGCACTTTATCGTGATTGGAAGAAAAACGGCAAGATTCCTTCTGAAGTGCCTGCTCTTATAGAACAACTTAGCGGTATCTTTGCCTTTGCACTTTACGATGCCGAAGACGATTGTTTCCTCATTGCTCGCGATCCAATAGGTGTCATCCCATTGTACATCGGCTACGACGCCGACAATAAAGTGTATGTGGCATCCGAACTAAAAGCCCTTGAAGGACAATGCGACAGCTACGAGCCTTTCCTCCCTGGACACTACGTATATTCTGAAAGGAAGAAATCTAATGGTAAACCTGCAATGCAGAAATACTATTCACGCAAGTGGATGACCGAAACACCAATATCAAAGCAAAAAGCCGAGACTAAGGCTGAGAAAGTATTCAAGGAAAAGTCAACTGTTGAGGATATTCGTGAAGCCCTTACCGATGCTGTTAAGCGACAGCTTATGAGCGATGTGCCATATGGCGTGTTGCTCTCAGGAGGGCTCGACTCTTCAGTTATCTCCGCCATTGCCGAAAAATATTCCGAGCATCGCGTTGAAAACAACGGTGAAACAAAAGCATGGTGGCCTCGTCTTCACTCCTTTGCAGTTGGGCTAAAGGGAGCTCCCGACCTTGCCAAGGCACGCCTCGTTGCCGAGCATATAGGCACCGTTCATCATGAAATCAACTACACCATTCAGGAAGGACTTGATGCCATACGTGACGTAATCTATTTCATCGAGACCTACGATGTAACCACCGTGCGTGCCTCTACCCCAATGTATCTGCTTGCACGAGTAATAAAATCTATGGGCATAAAAATGGTCCTTTCCGGCGAAGGTGCCGACGAGATTTTCGGTGGTTATCTCTACTTCCACAAAGCACCTAATGCCGACGAGTTCCACAAGGAAACAGTTAGAAAACTCTCAAAACTTTATATGTACGACTGCCTGAGAGCCAACAAGAGCCTTTCTGCATGGGGCGTTGAAGGGCGTGTACCATTCCTCGACAAAGAGTTCCTCGATGTCGCAATGAACATCGAGCCAGAGTTGAAAATGTGTCCAGGTGAAACTATTGAAAAGAAAGTTGTGCGCGAGGCATTCTCTGATATGCTTCCTGCCGAAGTGGTATGGCGACAAAAGGAGCAGTTCTCAGATGGTGTGGGCTACAGCTGGATTGACACCCTGAAGCAGATAACAGCCTCAGCTGTGAGCGATGAACAGATGGCGCATGCTACAGAACGATTTCCTATCAACCCACCACAGAACAAAGAAGAGTATTTCTATCGTTCCATTTTTGCCGAGCACTTCCCTAGTGACAGCGCAGCACGTTCCGTTCCTTCAATTCCAAGTGTTGCCTGCTCTACAGCCGAAGCTCTTGCATGGGATGCCTCATTCAAGAACATGAACGACCCCTCTGGGCGTGCCGTCAAAGGCGTTCACGAAAAAGCATATTAACCTTAACTTCATAGACTTCCCTCTCTCTCAAGCGAGGGAGAGAGCGGAAGTCATAATAAATTCGCTTAAATTAAACTATCAAACATACAAATCTCTTTCTCATAATTACTCACATTTTTTTATTGAACAAACAAAACAATCGGGTAATACTGTAAGGTTAACATCACCAGTACAGGGGGGATACTCAGATATAATCTTAGCAATTTTAAAGGAAATCATATCACCAACTTCATACTTTGACATTGGTATTTCGTCTTTGTGAACAACGATAGCCCTAATGTAAGATTGTTTCCAATCCCCTAAATCTGTTATGTAAATATAGACACTATCAGGAGTTATATACTTATCAATAATTCCCATTAAACAGTCATTTTCTTTTAGGGGAGCATCAGATTTTCCACATGCACAGAACATTACTACTGATAAAAGGATGCTCAGTAATAAAAATTTGTATTTCTTCATTTGCTTCATATTATAATATTATTAAGGGTTAATATAATGCCTATTTACATTAATAAAGTTTATCAAAGGTAAAAATACAATACTTATCCTTTGGGGCAAAATATTTTCTTTACATTTACGAAATTATAACACTAACCACATAGATTAATATTATTAAATATAGAGCGAGATTCATATGGTGGAGATTTGGGGGCTGAATTATGGAGTATACGTGACAAATCAACGTATGCCTATCACGCTACATTCCTGCCTGAAATCAAGGTATATAGTCCATCTATAAAGATTATTAATGAAGATGATGCCAACATCAATTTCTCTATTGGTGCTGGCTATCTTTTGCCGATGACCAAAGGTGGAGAAGGAGAAGTTGATTATTTTGCTAAAATAACTCTGAGATTTATCTAAGTATATGTTATAACTTAAAATGAAAAGAATCACGGGGGTGCCCGTGATTCTTTTTTTGTTATAGTGAAGGATGGTCGGCGTCGTCATCATCAGAGTTGCCGCCTGTTCCATTGCTACCGGAGTTTCCTCCTGTTCCATTGCCGCCTGAGTTGCCGCCTGTGGCGCTGTCGTTCGTGGGTTCTTCTTGCTGCTCTGCCTTGGCGCCACGAGCCAGAACAGTGTTCTTGAGGTAGTCGATGTTCTGGTTCAGTAAGTTGAAGAGTGAGTCGAAGCGGTGCTCGTCATCGTCAACAAGAGCGTAGGCGTTGAGAAGCTGGGTGAGCTGGCGGTATTCCTGCTCAACGGCTTGGCGAGCCTGCTTCATGCGTCCCTTTGGAGCTTT
>OCVV011322949.1_pt1 | contig 26841 bp, 25 predicted proteins | sample 1539721 | NCBI WGS metagenome assembly OCVV01 (sample SAMN02144230, study PRJEB22623) | gut metagenome | biome: sheep rumen | host: Ovis aries | place: New Zealand | reverse complement strand
CCGCCGATTAATTCCACGACAATATCGATGGCGGGATCGGTGAGGATTTCGTCCGGATCCGGTGTATATTTTTCTTTCGGAATATCGATTCCCCGGTCTTTTTCCGGGTGCCGGTTCAGGATTTTGACGATTTCGATATCCAGGCCGGTGGTTTCCGCTATTTTTTCATGATTCATATGCAGCGCCTGATAGGTACCGGTGCCGATATTGCCAATGCCTAACATGCCGACGTTAATTTTTTTTCTCATGGCTCCTCCCTGTATTGCAAGTTTGTCCTTTCACTTCTGCCAGTTATTATAACACAGGAATTCCTGTGTTCACAGAAACAAAAAATCTCACAACCAGCTCATGCGAGCGGATTGTGAGATCAAATGAAAGGCGCCAACCAGATTTGAACTGGTGATAGAGGTGTTGCAGACCTTTGCCTTACCACTTGGCTATGGCGCCTTATGAAGCTGTTAGCAAACATGATTATAACAAACCTGTATAAGATCGTCAACAGCATTTTTATATTTCTGAAAACTTCAGAAATCAGCTCCCCGAGTAGGGCTCGAACCTACAACATCACGGTTAACAGCCGTGCGCTCTACCATTGAGCTATCGAGGAATATGATTGCTCAGAACTTTTGTATTCTATCACGAATCTGTATGCATTGTCAATGTCTGACCTGCAGGAATCTGCGGAAAATTTGCCGGGTATATCTCAGAAAAAACATCGCCCAGCTGTCTGCTGGGCGATGGAAAAGGCTTCTTCCGTTTTCCGGATGCAGCTTATTTTGCAGGCGGTAACAGAACTACTAACATCTGAGCGGTGTCCGGTCCGATGTTTGTAACACATTTCGGGGAGTTTGCTGCGATGTGTACGCTGTCGCCTGCCTCTAATACAGTTTCAACCTCATCTTCACCTTTAAACTTCATGGTGCCATGAAGAATATAATAGATGGATTCGCAAGGATTGGATGCATAATCTGTGCCGCCGCCTGCAGGAAGGAAATGAGTTAAGCCGTTGATCAGCTGGCCGCCTTCTACATCCTGCGGATCATGTAATCTGGTGCATTTGCACTCATTGTGACCCGGTGCGGTGTAAGTGTAGTATCCATCTTTTTTGGTGATTTTGTAACCTGCCATTTTTGTTTCCTCCTAAATAAATGATCTTGTTATACTATACACCCTTCACAACTAGAAATCAATGTTTTGATAAAATTTTGTATATTTTATTATGCAATTACAAACGTACGAAAAAAAATAACCAAAAAGAGGTAGTTACTATTTGGAAAGGTTGTAATATCTGGCATATATGCCGTTTTTCTCCATCAGTTCCTCGTGGGTGCCCTGTTCCGCAATCCCCTGGCCTTCAATCACCAGGATTTCATCCGCGCTGCGGATGGTGGAAAGACGATGGGCGATTGTAATGGTGGTACGGTTTTCCGCCAGGGCATCCAGACTTTTCTGGATATAACGCTCGCTTTCATTATCCAGTGCGGAAGTGGCCTCATCCAGAATCAGGATCGGCGGATTCTTCAGAAAAATCCGCGCGATGCTGATCCGCTGCTTCTGACCGCCGGAAAGCCGGGTGCCCCGTTCTCCCACAAAGGTATCATACCCATCCGGAAGGGAAAGAACGAATTCATGGACATTGGCTTTTTTCGCGGCTTCCACAATATCTTCCATGGAGGCGTCCGGTCTGCCGTAGGCAATATTGTCCCGGATGGTTCCGGAAAACATATAGACATCCTGCTGGACAATTCCTATGGACTGCCGCAGACTTTCCAGACGGATTTTTCGGATATCCTGGCCGCCGATCCGGATCGTTCCCCCGGTGACATCATAGAACCGGGGAATCAGTGAGCATATGGTGGTTTTTCCGCCGCCGGAAGGACCCACAAGGGCCAGAGATTCGCCGGACTTCACGGTAAAAGACAGGTGGCTGAGCACCGGTTCCTCCGCTTCATAGGCAAAGCTCACATCCTGAAATACGATATCTCCATGGGCATCGGCAATGGGAACCGCATCCGGCGCGTCTGTGATTTCCCTCCGGGTTTCCATCACATCCAGATACCGGCGGAACCCGGACATCCCTTTCTGCAGCATTTCTGTCAGTTCCACCAGAATCTGGATCGGGCTGATGAAAATACCGATATAAAGGGAATACATGGCCAGATCTCCTGCGCTCATCTGTCGTTTTGCCACAAAATAGCCGCCGGCGGCAATGACCAGCAGATACATGATACCCTGGAAAAACAGGCTGCCTGCCTGGAACGTACCCATCGCCCGGTAATTGTCCCGTTTGGAATCCAGAAAGGCTTCGTTTCCTCTGCGGAACTTGGCCTGTTCGATTTTTTCATTGCCGAAGGCCTGCACAATGCGGATACCGGAAAGAGAATCCTGCAAAGTGGCATTGATGGAACCGATTTTGCGCCGGTTGTCCAGAAAAGTGGCCTGCATCCTCCGGTTCTGCGCAGCGGATACCAAAGTCATAAGGATGACTACAGCCAAAAGAAGAAGCGCCAGTTTTTTCTGAATCAGAAACAGAAAAACAAAAGATCCGGCAATTTTTACCAGTGAAATAAAGAGATTTTCCGGGCCGTGGTGGGCCATTTCGGAGATATCAAAAAGATCGGAAACCAGACGGCTCATCATTTGACCGGTGTTATTTCTGTCATAGTAGGAAAAGGACAGGGCTTCATACTGATCGAAAAGCTTTTTCCGCATATCCCGTTCCATCTTTGCGCCCATAATATGTCCCTGGCAGGACACATAGTATTTGCACAAAGCCTGCAGAATGTAGGCCGCGAGAAGGACAAGGGCAATTCCCGGTAGGGCATGGAGAATCCGGTCCGGATCTCTGGTAAACAGGGTATTGGTCAGGGTGCGCAGCACCTGCGGATAGGCCAGATCCACCAGACTGATAAAAGCCGCGCAGATCAGGTCAAAAATAAATACGCCCTTGTAAGGACGGTAAAATTGTATAAATTTGCGAAATGTCTGCATGAAAGATTCCTCTCCGTATTTTTAGTTGTTTCTGTTTGCGTGGGTGCCGGACAGGCAGATAAAAACCGCAAAATGAAAAATCCCCCGGATTCCTGTGAATCCGAGGGAAAAGCGGAGAAAGAGGGATTTGAACCCTCGCGCCGCGTGAACGACCTACACCCTTAGCAGGGGCGCCTCTTCAGCCAACTTGAGTATTTCTCCACTGGTGTCTGCTGATTCCGACACTTGAATTAGTATACTTGAATGGAAAAAATTTGTCAACCGATTTTCAGAAAAACATCCGGGTCATCCGATCTTTTTGTAAGTCTTTACTGCTGTTTCATAGAGATTATTGCCTTCAGAATCAATCACGACGATAACCGGAAGGTCTTCCACCACGATCCGGCGCAGCGCTTCCGCACCAAGATCTTCATAATCCAGGATTTCCGCTTCTTTGATACATTTGGAAAGCAGGGCGCCCGCGCCGCCGACTGCCGCAAAATACACCGCTCCATTGCGTACAATGGCGTCAATCACTTCCTGGCTGCGTTTCCCTTTTCCGATCATGGCTGTAAGGCCCAGATCCAGCAGACGGGGCGTGTAGCGGTCCATCCGGGTGGCGGTGGTGGGCCCTGCGGATCCGATGGGACGCCCTTCCCGGGCGGGGGAAGGACCCATATAATAGATTGCCGCGTCTTTCAGGTCGATGGGCAGGAATTCGCCCCGGTCCAGGGCTTCTGTCATACGTTTGTGGGCCGCGTCCCTGGCTACGTAAAGCGTACCGCTGAGATAGACATAGTCACCGGCATGCAGACCGGCGGCAGCGGCTTTTGTAATCGGTGTGTGAATATGTTTGTCCATGCTCTGTTTCCCCCTCTTCCTACAGCACCTGAACGATGTGGCGGTTGACATGGCAGCAGATATTTACTGCCACCGGCAGACCCGCGATATGTGTCGGGAATGTATTGATATGAACGGCCAGGGCGGTGTTTGTTCCACCCAGCCCTCCGGGGCCGATGCCCAGACCGTTGATTTTTGTCAGCATTTCTTCTTCCAGGTCCCGGACATAAGGAATTTCGGAATGGGAGCCCGCCGGCCGGGTCAGGGCCTTTTTCGCCAGAAGGGCGCATTTTTCAAACGTTCCGCCGATGCCTACCCCTACCACCATCGGCGGGCAGGCGTTGGGACCCGCGTCTGCTACTGCAGTCAGGATAGCATCTTTGACGCCCTCGATCCCATCCGCCGGTTTCAGCATGAAGATACGGCTCATGTTTTCACTGCCGAAGCCTTTCGGCGCGAAGGTGATTTTCACCCGGTCGCCGGGAACCAGTTCCGTATGGATCACTGCCGGTGTATTATCTCCGGTGTTTTCACGGATCAGGGGATCCCTGACCACGGATTTCCGAAGGTAGCCGTCGAGATATCCCCGGCGTACCCCTTCATTGACTGCTTCCGTAAAGTCCCCGCCGGTAAAGTGTACCTCCTGGCCGATTTCGAAGAAGAAAACGGCCATGCCGGTATCCTGGCAGATGGGGATCCGGTCCTCTTCCGCGATTTTCAGGTTTTCCTGCAGCTGGTTTAAAATTTTCCGCCCCAGGGGGGAAGCCTCTGTATCCGCTGCCTGATTCAGGGCGCTTTTCATATCCTCCGACAGGACGTGATTCGCCGTCATACACATTTCTCTGACTGCAGCAGTCAGATCTTTTGTACTGATCTCTCTCATTTTATCTGCTCTCTTTCCACTCGAAGGCATTTGGCCTGGTTATTCATCTTCGGACGATTCGGAAACTTCCGGAACTGCCTCAGATTCCCCGTCATCAGAATCCGCCGCGCTTCTTTCTTCCTGATCCATCAGATCTTCCTCTTTTACTTTCGCCACGCTGGCTACTGTGATGCCGTCTTCCATGTTTACCAGTTTGACACCGGAGGTGGATCTGCCGATGACAGAAATATCGGATACTTCCATCCGGATGATAATGCCTTCGGTGGTAATCATCATGATTTCGTCTTCGTCATTTACTGCCTTTACACCGATAAGGTCACCTGTTTTATCGGTGATTTTATAGCAGCGGATTCCTTTGCCGCCTCTGTTCTGCGGAGTAAATTCTTCCATTTCGGTGCGTTTGCCCAGTCCGTTCGCAGATGCGAAAAGCAGGCAGCGTCCCTGGGTATCCAGCTGCATGCCGATAACGGAATCGCCCTCATTTAAGCTGATGCCCTTGACGCCCATGGAAGATCTTCCGGTATGTCGCACATGTTTCGTATGGAAACGGATACACTGGCCTTTTTTGGTTACAAGAAAGGCATCTTCGGTGTTATCGGCAATGGATACATCAATCAGTTCATCATCATCCCGCAGGTTAATGGCGATAATACCTGTCTTGCGGATATTCGCGTATTCTGCGATGGAGGTTTTTTTGATGATTCCGTTTCGGGTCGCCATCAGCAGATATTTTGATTCGTCAAATTCACTGACAGGGATGACGGCGGAAATCTTTTCCTCCGGCTGCAGCTGCAGCAGATTAATAATGGCAGTACCTCTGGATGTACGGCTGGCTTCCGGAATTTCGTAGGCTTTCAGCCGGTACATTCTGCCGAGATTGGTCAGGAACAGAAGATAGTGATGGGAAGTGGTCATAAACAGTTCTTTGATGTAATCCTGTTCAATGGTTTCCATCCCTTTGATTCCGCGGCCTCCCCTGTGCTGGGCATGGAAATTTTCCGAATTCATCCGTTTGATATAACCGAGGCTGGTCATGGTGATTACGGTATTGGTCTCCGGAATCAGGTCTTCGGTCGAGATATCATAGGCATCATAGCCGATGACGGTTCTCCGGTCATCGCCGTATTTTGCGGAAACAGCCAGAATCTCCTCACGAATGACACCCAGGAGCTTTTTCTCGTCGGCAAGGATGGCTTTCAGTTCCGCTATTTTTGCCATCAGTTCCTGGTATTCCCCTTCGATCTTTTCCCGTTCCAGACCGGTCAGCGCACGCAGACGCATATCAACAATGGCCTGTGCCTGGGCATCGCTTAACGCAAAGCGTGCCATCAGTTTTTCCTTGGCTTCCGCCGTGGTGCGGCTTCCGCGGATGATGGAGATTACTTCATCAATGTGATCCAGCGCAATCAGCAGTCCCTGCAGGATATGGGCACGCTCTTCCGCCTTGTTTAAGTCGTATTTGGTTCTGCGGGTTACCACATCTTTCTGGTGATCCAGATAATAGTTCAGCAGTTCGTGGAGATTCAGTACTTTTGGCTGATTATCCACCAGTGCCAGCATAATTACGCCGAAGGTGTCCTGCAGCTGGGTATGTTTGTAAAGCTGATTGAGTATAACATTTGGGTTGGCGTCCCGGCGCAGCTCGATACAGATCCGCATGCCCTGACGGTCCGATTCATCCCTCAGATCCGTAATGCCGGTCACGCGCTTGTCCCGTACCAGCTCCGCGATTTTTTCGATCAGACGGGCTTTATTCACCAGATAGGGCAGTTCGGTCACGACGATTCTGTTTTTGCCGTTATCCATGGGCTCGATTTCTGTAACGGCCCGAACCCGGATTTTGCCCCGTCCGGTCCGATAGGCTTCATTGATGCCGGAAGTGCCCAGAATCATGCCTCCGGTGGGAAAATCCGGACCTTTTACGATCTGCATCAGTTCCTCTATGGTGGTATCCCGGTCTTCCTCCACCTGATTGTCGATCAGTTTTACCACGGCGGCAATCGCTTCCCGCAGATTGTGGGGCGGGATATTGGTTGCCATACCCACGGCAATTCCCGTGGTGCCATTGACTAACAGGTTCGGGTAGCGGGAAGGAAGCACGGTCGGTTCTTTTTCGGTTTCATCAAAGTTTGGAATGAAATCCACCGTGTTTTTGTTAATATCCGCCAGCAGTTCCATGGAAATCCGGCTGAGTCTGGCTTCCGTATATCGCATGGCGGCTGCGCCGTCTCCGTCCACAGAGCCGAAATTGCCGTGGCCGTCCACCAGCGGATAGCGGGTAGACCAGTCCTGGGCCATGTTGACCAGGGCTCCATAGATAGAGCTGTCTCCGTGGGGGTGATATTTACCCATGGTATCGCCTACAATTCGGGCGCTTTTCCGGTGCGGTTTGTCCGGACCGTTATTTAATTCAATCATGGAATAGAGCACCCGGCGCTGGACCGGTTTCAAACCGTCTCGTACATCCGGCAGCGCCCTGGAAGCAATTACGCTCATGGCATAGTCGATGTAAGACGTTTCCATGGTCTTTTTCAGGTCCACTTCGTGAACCTGGTCAAATACTTTATCATCTATTTCTGACATTGATTATCCTCCGGAATCCTTTGTGCTTTCAGACCATCGGGTGTCTGGTCTTATACATCCAGATTGGTTACATTTTTTGCGTTTTCTTCGATAAATTCACGCCGTGGTTCTACCTGATCTCCCATTAAGACAGTGAAGGTAAGATCCAGTTCGGATTCTGTCTCATCATCCATCGTCACGCGCTGCAGAATACGTCTTTCCGGATCCATGGTGGTCTCCCAGAGCTGCTCGGCGTCCATTTCGCCCAGTCCTTTATATCGCTGAATCTTATTATTGCTGTCCCGGCCGATTTCAGTCAGGATGCGGTTGAGTTCCTCATCACTGTAGGCATACCAGATTTTTCTGTTTTTTTCGATTTTGTACAGCGGCGGCATTGCCAGATATACATGGCCCTGGCGGATCAGTTCCGGCATGAACCGGTACAGAAACGTCAGCAGCAGGGTACTGATATGCGCGCCGTCTACATCGGCATCGGTCATAATGATAATCTTGTTATACCGCAGTTTGCTGATATCAAAGTCCTCATGGATGCCGGTACCGAAAGCTGTGATCATTGCCTTGATTTCCGCGTTGGCGTAGATTTTGTCTTCTCTTGCTTTTTCCACGTTGAGAATTTTTCCGCGCAGGGGAAGAATTGCCTGTGTGGCACGGCTTCGCGCCGTTTTGGCAGATCCGCCTGCGGAATCTCCCTCTACGATATAGATCTCGCAGTTCGCCGGATCCTTATCGGAACAGTCTGCGAGTTTGCCTGGCAGAGCGGTGCTTTCCAGGGCGGTTTTTCTTCTTGTCATATCCCGGGCCCGGCGGGCTGCTTCACGGGCTCTCTGAGCCAGTACGGATTTTTCGATAATACTTCTGGCTACGGCAGGATTCTGTTCCAGATAGTATTTCAGCTGTTCACTGACGATGCTGTCCACCGCACCCCTGGCTTCGGAATTGCCCAGCTTCTGTTTGGTCTGGCCTTCAAACTGCGGTTCGCTGATTTTGATGGAAATGATCGCGGTCATGCCTTCCCGGATATCGTCTCCGGACAGGGGCGGATCATTCTCCTTAATCAGCTTGTTTTCTTTCGCGTAGGCATTAAATGTTTTGGTCAGCGCGTTGCGGAAGCCGGTTAAATGCATGCCGCCTTCCGGTGTCACGATATTGTTGACAAAACTGAATACCGATTCGTTGAAGGAATCGTTGTGCTGCATGGCGACTTCCACCATAATGTCATTCTTTATGCCTTCACAGTAAATGACTTCCGGATAGAGGGGCGTCTTGCCTTTATTCAGATAGGTGACAAATTCTTTGATGCCCCCTTCGTAGTGGAAGGTTTCTTCCCGTTCCTGGCCTTCTCTGTGATCGCAGAGGGTGATTTTTAAATTTTTGGTAAGAAATGCCATTTCCCGCAGGCGCTGCCGCAGGGTTTTGTAATCAAAGACCGTATCGTCAAAGATTGTCTCATCCGGATCAAAGGTTACACGGGATCCGGTAGCGCCCGGGTCGCAGTCACCGACAATTTTCAGGTCATACATGACTTTGCCCCGTTCGTAGCGCTGTTTGTATACGTGGCCGTTGCGGCGCACTTCCACTTCCAGCCAGTTGGACAGAGCGTTTACGACAGAAGCGCCGACACCATGCAGGCCGCCGGATACTTTGTATCCACCGCCGCCGAATTTGCCGCCGGCATGCAGTACGGTAAATACAACTTCCACTGCGGGCCGGCCGGATTTGTGGTTGATATCCACCGGGATGCCCCTGCCGTTGTCGGTGACGGTGATGGTATTGTCTTCGTTGATTTCCACGCGGATCTGTGTACAGAACCCGGCCAGTGCTTCATCCACTGAGTTATCCACGATTTCGTAAACCAGATGATGCAGTCCCCTGGAGGAGGTACTGCCGATATACATGCCCGGACGTTTGCGTACGGCCTCCAGTCCCTCTAAGATCTGGATCTGATCTCCATCATAGTTTGTTGCCATTTTATTCCTCCTGTTCTGTCACAGTGCCTTCTTTTACATAAAACACACGGTCGATCTGAAAACGGTTCTTTACGAATTCGTCCAGTCCCGTGCAGGTAATCATCGTCTGTACTTCAGTCAGCTGACTCAGCAGATAATTCTGCCGGCTGCTGTCCAGTTCGGATAATACATCATCCAGAAGCAGTACTGGTGTATCATGAATTGTCTGACGGATGAGTTCAATTTCCGCAATCTTTAAGGACAGAGCGGCAGAACGCTGCTGTCCCTGCGAACCGTATTTTCTGATGTCGATTCCGTTGATCTGAAACAGAATATCGTCCCGGTGCGGTCCCACCCCAGATGTATGCATGCGCCGGTCCTGGTCTTCGTGCTGCTCCAAAACCTGCTCATAGGCCTCTGCCTCCACATTTGGTTCATAGGCAAGGACCAGCTGCTCTCTGCCGCCGGTGAGATTTCTGTGAATTTCCCGGACAATTTCATTCAGGGACTGAATGAACTGCCGTCTCTGCCGGATCACCTGGCTGCCGTAACGGACCATCTGGGTATTCCATACTTTCAGTGTGGTATACCAGTCGGGACGGTCGTCCATCTCTTTTAAGAGTTTGTTGCGCTGCAGTAGCACGCGGTTGTAATCGGACAGGACAGACAGATACACCTTGCTGATCTGACACAGTTCCATATCCATGAATCTACGTCTCTGGGCAGGTCCGTTTTTAATCAGATTCAGATCTTCCGGGGAAAACAGTACCACACTGAGAATCCCAAACAGATCCGAGGCCTTCCGGATGGGAAGGCGGTTTACCGCAATGCCTTTGGGATGGTTCTGTTTCAGGTGAATGTCCACCTGGTTTGTAATGCCGTTTTTTTCGATACGGGTGCGAATGTGGCATTCCTTCTGATCGAAGCGGATCATCTCCCTGTCACGGGTGCTCTTATGGGATTTTGTGGTGGCGCTGACATACAGCGCTTCCAGTATGTTGGTTTTGCCCTGGGCGTTATCCCCGTAAAAGATATTTGTTTTTGGCGCGAATTCTATTTTCAGGTTTTCATAATTTCGAAAATTCTGAAGTTCCAGGGATTCAATGATCATGCTTTAATCCGAAAACTCTGCCCCTGAAACGCAACGACGTCTCCGTCTTTTAATTTACGTCCCCGGCGTGTTTCTGTTTCTCCGTTGACTGTTACTTCTCCGTCCTGAATGACCATCTTGGCATCTACGCCGGAATCCACCAGACCTGCCAGTTTCAGCGCTTGTCCCAGTTTGATGAATTCATCCCGGATTTCCAATTCCTGTATCATTTCTTACTCCTCATAATCTCTTTCGTTAAAGTTGACCGGAAGAATCAGATAAATATAGCTTCCGGCGTCATCCTTGATAAAACAGGGAGCCTTTGAATTGATGAGATAGAGGGAAATCTCCTCGTCGTCAATAACACGCAGGGCATCGATAAAGAATTTCGGATCAAAGCCGATGGTCAGATCCCGGCCCTCTTTCTCAATATCAATTTCTTCATTCATGGATCCGATAAAGGAACGGACCAGCATATCCACCTTGCCGTCCCGGATCTTCATGATAATCGGTTTTTTATCGCTTTCACTGATCAGTAGGGAAGCACGCTCCACACAGTCATACAGATCCCTCTTGTTGATCCGGAAAGTGGTTTCGTAGTTATCGGACAGCATCTGCTCGATCTGGAAATATTTTCCCTCCAGCAGACGGGATACCACTTTTGTGCCGTCGAATTCAAAGAGAATATGATTGGGTGTTGCGTAGATATCCACCATGGAATCGATTTCTCCGGTGAGAATTTTGGATATTTCTTGAAGGGTCTTGCCCGGCACAATCATTTCCTGAGGGGCATATGCTTTTTTCAGTTCGATATTCCGGATGGCGATCCGGTGTCCGTCCAGGGCAACCACTTGCAGGCGGCTGTCATGAATGGAGAAAAATTCACCGGTCATGATTTTGTTGCTGTCGTTGTCTGCAGTGGCAAACAGCGTCTGTTTGATCACTTCTTTCAGGGTAAACTGAGAAATCGTAATGGCTTCCGAACGTTCCACATAGGGAAGATAAGGGAAGTCGTCGCCTTCTTTGCCTACAATTGTAAATTGTGCCTTCCCGCAGGTAATGGTGGTCTGCATGGAGTGACTGGTATCGATTACCACGGTACTGTCCGGGAGTTTTCTTACAATATCAGAGAATACCCTTGCGTCCAGCGCGATGCTGCCTCGTTCTTCAATCGTACCGGTAACAATGGTCTCGATTCCGAGTTCCATATCGTTTGCTGTTAATTTGAAGGTGTCCGCAGAGGCATCCAGAAGAATGCATTCCAGAATGGGCATGGTCGTACGGGTGGGAACTGCCTTCGATACAATATTAACAGCTTTCAGCAGATCTGCTTTCTGACATGTGATTTTCATATTGGTGAATAACTCCTTTCAGGACATATATTTATATCATCTATAATTATTTTCAGTAGTAGCAGCAGTAGGGGGTGTGGACAGGTGGATAAGCCTGTAAACCCGCCGGCTGCGGTACTTTGAACGAAAAAATCATCCATCTGTTGCCATGGAATTTTCCGGGAAATCCTGTGGACGGGAGTGGATAAATCGGAGGCATCTCCGGCGTGGATTTCTTTCAAAAAATCCTGCGGCCTGATTTCTGCACAGTACTTCCACAAAAAAACAGGTCTGTACACCGGGAAAACAGAGATATCCACAGAGTGGGAGGATAACTTCCGGATTTGGGCAAGCCTTCTCACACATGGGGATTGATCTTTTTGCGGATGGCGTCAATGGACTGGTGCAGGGTTTCATCTTCCCGGTATTCCCTGCTGATTTTGTTTACGCCGTGCAGCACAGTGGAATGATCCCGTCCGCCGATCTCCCTGCCGATGGCGTCCAGAGGCAGATCGGTCATGGATTTGCACAGATACATAATGATCTGGCGGGGTCTTGCAATGCTTCGGCTGCGGTCGCTGGACAGAATCTGTTCCACGGTCAGTCCAAAATGATCACATACGACTTCTGTAATCAAAGAAGGGGTGATTTCGCGGTTTGCTTCCGGATAAATCAGGCTCTCCAGTTCCCGTACGGCAATGTCCATGGTGATATCCGCGCGTTCCAGGTTGGAGTAGGCGATCAGCTTGTTTAAGGCGCCTTCCAGTTCGCGGATATTGGATTTGATATTGATGGCGATATAGTTGAGGATTTCCTCATCCAGGTCGATGGCTTCCAGTTTTACTTTATTTCTGAGAATCGCCATTCTTGTCTCATAATCCGGAGAAGCGATGTCTACCTGAATCCCCCATGCAAGACGGGATTTGGCCCGTTCTTCCAGTTTTTCCAGTTCTTTCGGCTGACGGTCACTGGAAATGATGATCTGGTGATTGATGCTGCGCAGGTCGTTAAAAGTATTGAAAAACTCCTCCTGCGTGGCGTCAGACTTGGAGATGAACTGGATATCATCCACCAGCAGGACGTCTAATTTGCGGTATTTTTCCCGCAGGCTGGCAGTGGTATGGGTGCGGATCCCTTCAATCACATCATTCATAAAAGTTTCAGAAGATACGTAGAGTACCTTTTTGGAAGGATCCTGATCCAGAATGTAGTGGGCGATGGAGTGCATCAGATGCGTCTTGCCAAGGCCGACACCGCCGTAGATAAACAGGGGATTGTAGGTCTTGTCCCCCGGATTTTCGGCGACCGCCAGGGCCGCGGAGTGGGCCAGGCGGTTGTTGCTGCCTACCACAAAAGTGTCGAAGGTATAGTTCGGGTTCAGGTTGCATTTGGACGCGGCTTCGTTCACCGGCAGTTCTCTGCGGATCCGCGGCTTTCTGCTGCGAGTGTCTTCCGGAAGTATGAATTCCAGTTCATAGGCTGTCCCGGTCATCTCTTCAATGGTTACCTGAATGAGCTTTTTGTATTTCTTTTCCACGATATTCAGTGCAATCGGCTCAATGGGGACCAGAATGGTGATTTTGCTGCCTTCAACGGAAAATACTTCCAGAGGCTTCAGCCAGGAGCGGTAAACCACATCCGTCAGGTCATAATCTTTTTTTGTCTTTTGCAGGATCTTGTCCCAGTTTTCTTCTATCGATAACATATTTGATCTTTCTCCACGGAGATGCCAGGGCACTATTTATTATAGGAAGCTTCCCGATAGTAAAAGCGCAGAGTACTGACAGAATGGCACAGAAAGCCATAATCTGTTACTATTCTACTCTATTTTTCTCCTATAATCAATTCTTAAAATCAATTCTTACCTTAAAAAAAGAAAAATTCCTTGACAGCAAGGGGTTATTTGGTATAATTGTAATGCTATTCTACATAAAGAGTGTAAAGGAGGTGTATTGAAATGAAGATGACTTATCAGCCGAAGAAGCGCCAGAGATCCAAAGTTCACGGATTCCGCGCAAGAATGAGCACAAAAGGCGGCCGCAAGGTACTGGCTTCCAGACGTGCCAAAGGCAGAAAAAAACTGAGTGCATAAGGCAGCGAATATTATGTCGTTGCCTTTTACAGGCACAAGATCAGGTATGACGGCAGGTCATACAACCCCGCAAATGGTTTTTGTAAGCAGTAGGCCGGATGCGGGAGTCTTTAACGCTGAAGGGTAGAACATGCGCTTTTCAGAATCATTAAAGAAGAATCAGGACTTTCGGTTGGTATACCGAAAGGGAAAGTCGTACGCAAATCGCCTTCTGGTTATGTATGTATTGAAGAACGGGACAGAGAGCAACCGTCTGGGGATCTCTGTCAGCAAAAAGGTGGGGAACAGTGTAGTCCGCCACCGGATTACCAGATTAGTGCGGGAAAGCTATCGACTCAGTGAGAATATGTTCCATCCCGGATGGGACATGGTTGTCGTTGCGAGGGGTTCAGCGAAAGCAGCCGATTATCGCGCAATAGAATCGGCACTGTTACACCTGGCAGGGATGCATCACATCCTGGATATACAGGAAAAAGGCCGTATGCGGCCGTGAGGATCTGTAGATCCGGGCTTACACAAAGCCGGAATGACGAATGAAAAAGGTTTTTATTAAACTGATTAAGCTGTATCAGAAATATATTTCTCCAATGAAGACAGTAAAGTGTCCCTATTATCCGACCTGTTCCGCCTATGGACTGGAGGCGGTAGAGACACACGGCGCGCTGAAAGGCGGGCTGCTGGCTGCTTGGAGAATTTTGCGCTGTAATCCTTTTTCGAAAGGCGGATATGATCCCGTTCCGGAGCCAAAGAAAAAAACAAATAAAATAAAGTCACTTGTGAAAGAAGAAATTCGTTTTTAACAGGAGGATGAACCGTTGGGTCTTCTATTAACACAGAGCAGCGGTGTTCTGAGACCAATTGCGGTTGCTCTCGGCTGGCTGATGAATCTGATTTACATCGGATTAAGCAAAATCGGTATCAATAACGTTGCCTTAACGATTATTGTATTCACCATTCTCATTTATCTGTGCATGATGCCGCTGACTTATCAGCAGCAGAAATTCTCGAAAATGACAATGATCATGAATCCGGAACTGCAGGCCATCCAGAAGAAGTACAGGGGCAAGCGTGATCAGGCAAGCGTGAATGCCATGAACGAAGAGACACAGGCAGTGTACAGAAAATACGGAGTATCTCCTTCCGGCAGCTGTATCTATCTGGTTATCCAGTTACCGATTCTGTTTGCGCTGTATCGTGTCATCTACAATGTTCCGGCTTATATTTCCAGTGTAAAGAATACGTTTACCGATCTGGCGGCACAGGTTTATGCCACCAGCGGAGCACATGGCACCATGACGAAATTTCTGGATTCTATCCAGACATATGCCATGCGCGGTGTTAAACTGGACTGGAGTTCAGCCACAGCAGCAAAGGATTCTATCATCGATGTCCTGTATAAGTGTACATCATCCAACTGGGACCTGTTCCGGGATACGTTCCCGAACATTTCTTCCGGTCTGATTTCCACAACACAGGCAAAGGCAGAGGCATTTAACAGTTTTCTGGGAGTCAGTGTAGTATATTCCCCGAAAAACATTATCGCCACATCCTTCCACGAAGGACATTATCTGCTGATTCTTATTGCTATTCTGATCCCGGTTATTTCAGCCGCGACACAGTTTATCAATATTCGCCTGATGCCGACCAGCGCAGGAGCGGGAGCCGGCGGAATGGGCGGACAGATGAAGGCCATGAATTACATGATGCCCATCTATTCTTTCATTCTGGTATTCTTCCTTCCGGTTGGTGTCGGTGTATACTGGATTGCCGGCGCGCTGATCCGATCCTTCCAGCAGTGGTTCTTCAACCGCCGTCTGGATCGGATGGATATGGATGAAATGATCAAAAAGAACCGGGCAAAAGCAGAAGAAAAAGAGAAAAAAAGACTGGAAAAGAAAAGCGGTGTAAGCGGACAGACCATTTCCAAATCCGCCAATATTTCCACGAAAAAGATCGACACTTCTTCTGCGAATATCAAGAAGAATTCCATGGCTGCCAAGGCAAACGCTGTAAAACACAGCAATAAAAACAATAAGACTGATTCCCCGGAGACAGAGACGCAGCAGGATGTGCCTGTTACCTATAAGAAGGGCAGTCTGACTTCCAAAGCGAATCTTGTAAAAGATTTTAATAACCGCAACACGAAAAAGTAGGAGGTAGTCGATATGGATTATATCGAAGTTTCCGGCAAGACTGTTGAAGAAGCTTTGACTGAGGCTACTGTTCAACTTGGAACAACCAGCGACCAGATTGAGTATGAGGTCCTGGACAAGGGAGCTTCAGGATTCCTTGGATTTAATTCCAAGCCTGCTGTAATCAGAGCCCGCAGAAAGTTTTCCCCGGAAGACCGGATCAGAGATTTCCTGAGCCAGGTATTTGCGGCCATGCACCTGGACGTGGAAATCATTTTCCACAATACGGAAGATGACTGCATTGATGTGGAGTTAAAGGGCGATGATATGGGCATTTTGATCGGAAAGCGCGGACAGACGCTGGATGCGCTTCAGTATCTGACCAATCTGTCTTTAAATAAACATTCGGACCATTATACAAAGGTGCGTATTGATACGGAGGATTATCGCCACCGCAGACAGCAGACACTGGAAAATCTGGCAAAGAATATTGCCTATAAGGTAAAAAGAACCAGAAAAGATGTATCGTTAGAGCCGATGAATCCATTTGAAAGACGTATTATCCACTGCGCGCTGCAGGATGATAAATACGTGGAGACACACAGTGAAGGGGAAGAACCGTACCGTTTCGTTGTAGTCACATTAAAAAAATAATAACGATACCATGTAACAGGCTTTTTCAAATGACTCTTTTGGAAAAGCCTGTTTTTTACAGAATTCGGATGACAGATAAAGGGTCATCCCGGATTGAGTTTCGGAAAGAAGCAAGAGGGCAGAGAGATGAAGACAGATACAATTGCAGCGATTGCCACAGCCATGGCGCCTGCGGGGATCGGGATTATCCGGATCAGCGGGGAGGAATCCCTGGAAGTGGCAGACCGCATTTTCCGTCCGATCAAATCAAAGAAAAAGGTCAGCCAGATGGATTCGCATACTGTGCATTACGGGTATATCTGCGACGGGGAAGAAATTGTGGATGAAGTGCTGCTTCTTGTAATGCGCGGTCCCCATACTTATACCAGAGAGGACACGGTGGAAATTGATACCCACGGGGGCGTCATTGTCATGAAGCGCATCCTGGAAGTGGTATTAAAAAACGGCGCCAGACCGGCGGAACCGGGGGAATATACAAAACGCGCCTTTTTAAACGGCCGGATTGACCTGACACAGGCTGAATCGGTCATTGACATCATCAATGCCAAAAGCGACAATGCGCTGAAATCTTCGGTGCGGCAGCTGCAGGGCAGTATCCGGGATAAAATCACAGATATCCGCGGCCGCCTGCTGTATGAACTGGCCTTTATTGAATCTGCCCTGGATGATCCGGAACATTATACCCTGGACGGTTATCTGCCGGAACTGAAGCAGAAAATGCAGAAAATTCACAGTGAACTGAAGCACCTGCTGGACCGGGCAGATGATGGGAGAATCCTGAAAGAAGGCATCAATACTGTGATCGTGGGCAAGCCGAATGCCGGAAAATCTTCTCTCCTGAACGCGCTGACCGGCGAAGAACGGGCGATTGTGACGGATATTGCCGGAACCACCAGAGACACATTGCAGGAGTCCATACAGCTGGACGGCATCGGCCTGAATATTGTGGATACTGCAGGGATCCGCGATACGGAGGATACGGTGGAGCGGATCGGTGTGGAACGTTCCCGTCAGGCCATGGAAGATGCGGATCTGATTCTGTACGTAGCGGATTCCTCGACACCGCTGGATGAAAATGATTCTGAGATTCTGCAGCGCATCGCCGGACGCAGAGTCATCGTTCTGCTGAATAAATCGGATCTGAAAGAGGAGACCTCGGCGGAAGAGCTCCGTGCGCATCTGGATCCGGATCAGGAGGTAATCCCGGTGTCCATGGTGGACGGAACCGGCCTGCAGCAGTTCAGAGACCGGGTAAAGGACATGTTTTTCCACGGGAATCTGTCCTTTAATGACGAAGTCTATCTTACCAATGCCCGCCAGAAAAACACGCTGACCCTTGCCTGGGAAAGTATCGGTCAGGTATTGCAGAGTATGGAAAATCAGATGCCGGAAGACTTTCTGACCATTGATATGATGGATGCCTATCAGGAACTGGGAAAAATGATCGGCGAAGCGGTGGAAGATGATCTTGTGGATGAGATCTTCTCCGAATTCTGTATGGGCAAGTAGAGACAGACTTATCCATACATTTATCCACAAAACAGTACACTTATCCACATATGTAACGAAAAACCAGGAGAGATGGAATGTTTCCGTTCTGGAAAAAAGAAAAGTTAATGGTGGAAAAAGTGGAAAACCGAAGAACGCATTGACAGAAGAAGGGAATAATCATGCCTGTACTAGAAGAAAATTATGATGTGGTGGTGGTGGGAGCCGGTCATGCCGGCTGTGAAGCGGCACTGGCCTGCGCCAGACTGGGACTGGAGACCATACTGTTTACCGTAAGCGTGGAAGCGATTGCCATGATGCCCTGCAACCCTAATATCGGCGGCAGCTCCAAAGGGCATCTGGTGCGTGAAATCGATGCCCTGGGCGGAGAAATGGGAGTGAATATTGACCATACCTTTATTCAGTCCAAGATGCTGAACCGCTCCAAAGGACCGGCAGTACACTCTCTGCGTGCCCAGGCGGACAAGGCTGCTTACAGCGCCCGTATGCGTAGGACGCTGCAGAATACGGATCATCTGACCATTCGCCAGAGCGAGGTCTGCAAGCTGATTGTGGAAGATCATACTGTCCGCGGTGTAAAGACAATCTCCGGCGCCACGTATCATGCGCGGGCGGTGGTTCTGTGTACCGGAACCTATCTGAACGCCAGATGTCTCTTCGGAGAAGTGATCAATCAGACCGGACCCAACGGACTGATGGCAGCCACACATCTGACGGATTCCCTGAAGGACAATGGTGTGGAGATGTACCGGTTTAAGACCGGTACACCGGCCAGAATTGATAAAAGAAGCATGGATTTTTCAAAAATGGAGGAGCAGAAGGGGGATGAACGGGTGGTTCCCTTCTCCTTTACGACTGATCCGGAATCTGTCCAGATCGATCAGGTAAGCTGTTGGCTGACTTATACCAATGAGGAAACCCATCGGATTATCCGGGAAAATCTGGACCGTTCCCCCATGTATTCCGGCGTAATCGAGGGTACCGGTCCCAGATACTGTCCGTCTATCGAGGACAAAGTGGTGAAATTTGCCGATAAAAAACGGCATCAGATCTTCATCGAACCGGAAGGTCTGGATACCAACGAAATGTATTTAAGCGGGATGTCTTCCTCTCTTCCGGAAGATGTGCAGTATGCTATGTATCATTCGGTGCCGGGATTGGAGCATGCCAAAATTGTGCGGAATGCCTATGCCATCGAGTATGACTGTATCAATCCCAGACAGCTGCGTCCGTCCCTGGAATTCAAAAACATTCACGGGCTTTTTTCCGGCGGGCAGTTTAACGGAAGTTCCGGATATGAAGAAGCAGCCTGTCAGGGGCTGATTGCCGGTATAAACGCAGCCATGCAGATCCTCGGGAAGGATCCACTGGTTCTGGATCGTTCCGAATCCTATATCGGTGTTCTGATCGATGATTTGGTGACCAAGGAAAATCATGAACCTTACCGCATGATGACCTCCCGGGCGGAATATCGTCTCCTGCTGCGCCAGGATAATGCGGATCTCCGTCTCACACCAAAAGGATATAAGGTTGGCCTGATTTCCAGAGAACGGTATGAAAAGGTGAAGGAAAAGGAGCGTTTCATCCGGGAAGAGATTGCGCGGATGGAAACCATAAAAGTGGGTGCCGGCAGACAGATCGGAGAATTTCTTTCCCGGTTAGGGAGCCAGCCCCTGCATACCAGTACCAGTCTGGCAGAACTGATTCGCCGGCCGGAACTGGATTATGATAAAATCGCCCCGCTGGATCCGGATCGAAAGCCGCTGCCCCGGGATGTGATCGAGCAGGTTACAATTAATATCAAGTATGACGGTTATATCCGACGGCAGATGAAACAGGTCAAACAGTTCAAACGGCTGGAAGGGAAAAAACTTCCCGCAGAGTTCGACTACAGTACGATCAGCGGACTCAGAATCGAGGCCCAGCAGAAACTGAATCTGTACCAGCCGGAATCCATTGGACAGGCTTCCCGAATCTCCGGTGTGTCACCAGCAGATATTTCTGTACTTCTGGTATACATGGAACAGCTTCATCAGCAGGAACAGCAGGATCAGAAGAAATAGAAGAAGTAGAAGAAATAGAAAGAAGCAGCCGGACGCTGTGATTGTCTTTGATTTTGTCGTTGAAACACGAAAACAAAATCAAAACAAATCCACGAGTTGTCCGACTGCTTTTTAAATAAAAATAAAATAAACAGACAAAATGGCAATATGAAGTTTTTCTCACGCTGCATGTGGAATGGAAACCATGCATGAAAAACGCATACAGAGCGTCAGAAAATGGTCTTATTGCAGCGGTTCCCTGGAAGGAGTGCCTGCTTTTCGCGGGTATTTCCCCGGGGTATTTTTCTTTTTCTGAATGACAACCAGCGATCTGCCATAGGTGGTGTTCGGCAGGGAGAAGCGTTTGATCTCACGGATCGACCCTCCCAGAAGGTGGATGGCGTGTTCCGCTGTTTCTGCTTCCTCATCCACTTCACTGCCTTTGTAGGAGAGAAACAGACCGCCGACCCGCACAAAGGGAAGACAATATTCCGATAAGGTAGAAAGGTTGGCTACTGCCCGGGAGACACAGAGGTCAAAGGATTCCCGGTATTCCTTACTGCGGGCCAGTTCCTCGGAACGGCCATGGATGGCTGTGATGTTCGTAAGTCCCAGTTCCTCGGTTACTGCATGGAGAAAACGGATGCGCTTGTTTAAAGAATCCAGCAGAACCACCGAAAGCTGAGGAAAGGCGATTTTTAATGGAATACCGGGAAATCCGGCACCGGTGCCGACATCAATGAGTCGGAGTGGTTTCTTTTCGGCAGCGGCATGCAGATCCACAGCCTGTATCAGGGAAAGGCTGTCCAGGAAATGCTTTTCCAGCACTTCTTGAAAGTCGGTGACAGCAGTGAGGTTCATTTTTTCATTCCAGGCAATCAGCATCTTATAATAGGTAAGAAACTGCGCAAGCTGTGCTTCGGAAAGGGTAATGCCGAGTGCAGCAGCAGATGTCTGAAGTTCGGTGAGGTCATAGGTCATAAATCATATATCTCCAATTCGTAATTCATTTGTGTGTCAGAAGCTTTTCTGCAGTCATGCAGAAAAGTCCCGGATTTTCCATTTGCGGCAGATGTTTTGTTTTTTGAATTCTCCGCACCTGGACAGAACCATTCATGCGGGCGCAGGCTTTGGCTGCGTGTACGCCCTGCTCATCCGCTTCCCCGGCAATAATGCTGAGATTTTCTCCTTGCCGGATGCCATCTCTGATATCCAGATTCATAAATCGGGTAAGCATGCTGGAAAAAAGCATTTTGTTCAGGTGATGGTCATAGTGGGCAAATCGATAATACAGATCCACAGTCTCTTTCTTCAGCTTTGCAGGCTCATAGAAGGCATTTTTTACCATGTCGTTTGTAACCAGAAATTTGCAGTGGCTCACATTGTAGATAAAAGTGCCTGCAAAGGGGGACATCAGGATATACCGCAACAGCCGGTGAATGACCGTAGGATATCGGTACGTCCATTCGATGGGGGATGGATTGACCCCGATGATATGGAGAAAACGGCTGGGATCCAGTTTTCGTGCCATAACTGCAATAGAAAATGATGTACCGGTGGCCATTACATCACAAGGTGCCTGGATGATATCTGAAATAAAATCTACGATCATCTGATCATAGAAATACTGCGTATACAGCAGATCCGGCTTGTCGGAACGTCCGCATCCCGGCAGGTCCAGAGTGTATACGGTGTGAGCTTCCGCAAGAGTGCGGAGAGATTCCGCCCATTCTTCTCCCGAGCTGGTAGGCAGCAGTTCATGAATCAGGAGAAGCGGTGTACCAGTTCCGCATTTGGAATAATAGACGTTGCCGTACTTCCAGCGATAATAATGGCCGTTCTTCAGGGGAAGACGGTTCCCCATGACAGAACGAAAGCCGGAAAATGTATTAAATAAAAAAGCAAAACCGAGGATTGACCCGGTACTGAACAAAGAAAAAATACGTTTTTTCATAAGGACTCCTTTGCGAATTAAAACTAAGCAGGTTGCTGAGCATATGACAGCCTGCAGTTCTATTCAATTATAAAAGATATCCGCAGGCATGACAAATATAATCTGGTTTTTAACGTAAAACCCTGGAACGCAGGATAATGTTTCACGTGAAACCTCTCTGTTTTACGTGAAACAAAGAATGAAGAAAAAATGTTTCACGTGAAACATTTCAAAACAACCAAAACAAATTGGAAAATCAGATGTTTCACGTGAAACATTGCTATGGAATGCCCCTATAAAACATGCTATACTATAAAATATCGTTTGGAAAGGAAAGCAGATTGAAACGAATAATTGCAATAGCAAACCAAAAAGGAGGAGTAGGAAAGACTACGACCTCCATTAACCTTGCGGCATGCATCGCCGAACAGGGAAAAAAAGTGCTTCTTGTGGATCTGGATCCTCAGGGCAATGCCACGACAGGAGTGGGACTGGATAAAAATGAAATAGAATTTTCTACTTACGAACTTCTGATCGGAGAATGTACAGCAAAAAAGGCCGCTGTAAGTACAAATACGGAAAACCTTGATATTATTCCGGCCAATATGAATCTGGCAGCTTCAGAAATCGAATTAGTTGAGACGAAAAACAAGGAGTATCGACTGAAAGAAGAGCTGGATTATATCGTGGATGACTATGATTTCGTTATTATTGATTGCCCGCCATCGCTGAGCATGCTGACAATTAACGCAATGACGACTGCGGACACAGTTCTTGTCCCGATTCAGTGTGAATACTATGCGCTGGAAGGATTGAGCCAGCTTATGTATACGATCAACCTGATCCAGGAGCGTTTAAATGAAAATCTGAAGGTGGAAGGAATCGTATTTACAATGTATGATTCCCGCACGAATCTGTCTAATGATGTGATTACAAATGTAAAGAAATACATGGACACTTACATTTATGAGACTCTGATTCCACGCAACATCCGTCTGGCAGAAGCACCAAGCTACGGAATGCCGATCAATCAGTACGATGACCGCTCCACAGGTGCAGCAGCGTATCGCGCACTTGCGACAGAAGTGATCGAAAGAGAGGATATCTGACATGGCAGCAAGAAGAAGAGGACTGGGAAGCGGCCTGGATGCGCTGATTCCGCCGAAAAGAAATCGGACAGAAGAAAAGAAGACGGAGCATCCGAATCATACAGAAGATATTGCCGGCCAGGCAGGGTCTGCGCAGGAGAAAAAATCTGCGGAAGCGAAATCCACGAAGCAGGAAGAAAATACAGCACGGATAAAATCCAAAAAGCAGAAGGCAAACACTGCCGAGGAAAAATCATCGGAACAGGAAGCAAATACTGCAGAGGAAAAATTGCCGAAGCAGAAAGAAAAATCTGCACAGGATGATGTTTCTGTAAAGGGAAAAAGTGCTGTATCCCAAACAGACAAAGCCTCTGCGTCTGTTCCTAAGGAAGAAAAATCCGCTGCAAAGAAAGAGACAGAAAGCACTGCCGGAAGCAAAGGAAAGGAAACTACGGTTCCCATCGATCGGGTGGAACCCAACCGGAATCAGCCCAGAAAAGAGTTTGACCGGGAATCCCTGAAAGAACTGGCAGATTCTATTTCCGAATATGGGATTCTGCAGCCTCTGCTAGTGACGGATAAAAAAGACTACTATCAGATTATCGCCGGGGAACGGCGCTGGAGAGCGGCAAAACTGGCAGGACTGAAAGAAGTGCCGGTAATTGTGCGGGAACTGACGGATCAGGAGATCGTTGAAATCTCCCTGATTGAAAATATTCAGCGGGAAGACCTGAATCCGATTGAAGAAGCGCATGCCTATCGCACCCTGATTGAAGAATTTCAGTTAAAACAGAGTGATGTGGCAAAACGTGTATCCAAAAGCCGGACGGTGATCACCAATTCCATGCGGCTTTTAAAACTGGATCAGAAGGTTCAGCAGATGCTGATTGACGGAAAACTGAGCGTAGGACACGCCCGGGCATTGATTGCTCTGGAGGATCCGGCGCTTCAGGTGGAGGTGGCAGAACAGACGGCAGAAAAGAAACTGAGCGTCCGGGAAGTGGAGCAGTTGATCCGTTCCCTGCTGCATCCGAAGAAAACAAAAGAAAAGAAAAAAGAATCTCCGGAACTGGAACATTTGTATCGGGATCTGGAAGAACAGATGAAGCTGGTGCTGGGAACAAAAGTAGAAATCAAGAACAAAGGCAAACAGGGTAAGATCGAGATCTCCTATTTTTCACAGGAAGAGCTGGATCATATTCTTCTGATGCTGAAATCTATTGATCAAGACATCTGACAGAGAAAGCACTGTCTTCAAAGAAAAGGAACAATAAGAAACTGATGTTCTGGAAAGAGGGATAAAATGAGTGGAATATTGGACCTGAGCCTGAAAAGTCTGACAGGTATTTCTGCGGACTTTATGGTATTAGTGCTGGCAGCACTGGTAGTTATACTGATTATTGTCTGCTGTGTTCTGGCCGGAAGAAGCAGAAAGCTGCGGGCAGCCTATGAAAAGTTCATGCGCGGCCATGATGGACAGTCACTGGAAGGCGTACTGAAAAGCCAGCTGGATCATCTGGATCAGGTACGGATGGAAGAAAAACAGGCAGAAAACAAGGTACATGAAATCATGGATGAATTTGATGATACCTATCAGAAAATGGGCCTGGTAAAATACGATGCCTTTGATGAGATGGGCGGCAAGCTTTCCTTCTCGCTTGCGATGCTCAACCGAAAAAATACAGGATTCGTATTAAATGCTGTACACAGTAAAGAAGGATGTTATACTTATATTAAAGAAATCATCGAGGGAAATTCCGTCCTGCTGCTGGCACAGGAAGAAAAAGAGGCAGTAGAGATGGCCATGCATTCACAGGAGTAGCAGATGATACATAATTTCTTGAGATCCATAGGTTTTCATAACCTGCAGAAGAACACAGAACTGTTCGATATTCTGGAAGATATTGTGCGGAACCCGGATCGCAAGTCAGTGACACGTGATATTTACGGCAACGGATTCGGGAGCTTTTCCCGGGAGTATGGAGAGAATTTCGGCATCACGGTGTGCGGAGATTTTCTGGAGAATAACGAATTTCATATTGAATACTATTTTCCCTTCTTTCGCGGATCAGATATATCCACTTATGAACAAATTGAAGTGGAACGGTTTGCGCAGAAAGAGGCCTATGCGGGGATCTGCGATGATCTTCGGCTGGGTGCCACTCTGATCTTTTACATTGACAATGTGGCCGATCTGCTGAATGCCCGGCTGCTGTACGGAAATCAGTTCAATGCATCAAATGCAGTCTTGTCAGGGCTGGCAAGTAGTGGTAAAATTCTATTACCGGTGCTGAAAACAGAGCAGCAGGTAAAACAGCGGACAGAGATATCCAAGAAGCGCATGGATCTTCTGAATGAAGCCAAAAGCGGCAGCCAGGAAGCTATCGACAGTCTGACACTGAATGATATGGATACCTATTCCATGCTGTCCCAGCGTGTGAACCACAATAAAGAAGATATCTTGAGTATTGTGGAAAGCAGTTTTATCCCCTATGGGATTGAAAGTGATCAGTATGTAGTGATCGGGGAGATTCTTTCCTGCCGTCGGACGCATAATCAGACGACAAATGAATCCGTATGGATTCTGGGGCTGGACTGCAACGACCTGGTCTTTGATATTATCATCAATGAGCGGGATCTCTATGGGGAGCCGGCTGTAGGACGCAGGTTCCGGGGCCGTATCCTGATGCAGGGATTTATTAATTTCAGTTAAAAAGGATCAGGCGGGGAGCCGGTGCGATCCGCCTGAAAAGAAAATACATTCCTTTCGGTGAAAATTTAATAACTGGTTACCGATCCGGAATCTTACGAAGGGGACGGAAGTTCTCCGCGGTGAGAAAAATCGGCATTTGTCCTGTTAGTTTAACGGATAAAACAAGCGCCTCCTAAGCGCTAGCTGTGGGTTCGATTCCCGCACGGGACGTTGGGCAGAAGCGGAAATGATTAGCAAAAATGCGACATCATTTCCGCTTTTTTTATTATTTTCGGACAAAAGGTTTAACTGCCGGATGCTTTCCTGGATCAATTTCTTGTAAATGACGTCTTTAGGCAAAGTTGCTATGAGTTCCCTGGAATCTTTATAAATAGCTTTTGCTTTGGCTTCCTGAAACTCGCAGCCATAATGTTTGCAGAAACGCTTGTAGCGGTCTGTAAACGCTTTTATACCGGCTTTGCGGCAGTCCACATGGTCAGAAAGAATAAGCAAAATCAACCCATTTCTCGCTTCTGTCGGCGCGGACAGGGCTGTCAAAAAGCTTGTTGACACCCAGGTATGTTGTGTCGATCAGAGCAATCAGGTTCGTTTTTGCGGCAGTTTTCTGCTTCACGAAGAAGCTGAACTGCGAATTAAGAGTTTTCAGTTGAGTACGCGTAGTGTCCCATTACAACCCTGGTATCTCCTTCAAGATAGTCGAGATCTCGGGCGAGATCATGAAGATCCCTGGACTTATGAGTTACGTCAAAGGGTTTATGGACGATGACACCGCCTGGCTGCCGGGCAGCACCCGTGCTTCTTCCCTTTGATCCATCAATACCTACTGTGTTTCACATAACTGATTCCTCCAGAATAAAGATTTGCAATGGTTCCAGAATTCTCATTGTCTATTCAATCTCCTGTGGTATCATACGAACGCACTGTAACTGTCAACAGCGGTTCAACCGGCATAAACCGAACGGCTGCGAATGAAGATGACTGGACGACTGGCTTTCCGACGGACGCCACGGAAGAGACCATCAGCAATCTCCGGGA
>OCVV011196251.1_pt1 | contig 26862 bp, 22 predicted proteins | sample 1539721 | NCBI WGS metagenome assembly OCVV01 (sample SAMN02144230, study PRJEB22623) | gut metagenome | biome: sheep rumen | host: Ovis aries | place: New Zealand | reverse complement strand
TGTGCAAAGCATCCTCACATAGAAGAAAAAGGATATGTGCTGTATTACACCAGCCAGTGCCCGTTCAATGCAAAATATGTTCCGGTTTTGGAGCAGACAGCGAAAGAGAATGACATACCATTTCATGCGATCCATATCAAAAGCAGAGAAGAAGCACAGAATGCGTCGACTCCGATCACGAATTATGCGCTGTTCCATGACGGGGAATATATTACGAATGAGCAGATGAACGATAAAAAGTTTCTGAAGCTTGTAAACGGATAGGAGGGAGAGGATGGCATCAACAAAAGAGTATCTGGACTTTGTTATGGAGCAATTATCAGAATTGGATGAAGTCAGCAGCCGGGCGATGATGGGAGAATATATCCTTTATTATCGTGGAAAGGTATTTGGTGGAATATATGATGAGTGAGTTGGTTCAAAGCATGTGGGAAGAGCTGCCTTGGTGGCAGAAATACACATTAACACTGAACGAGGCATCTGAGTATTTCGGTATTGGATATAAGAAGCTGAAGCTTTTTATCCAGCAACATCCTAAAGAAGATTTCGTCCTCTGGAACGGCAACAGAGCACTGATCAAGTGTGAGCAGTTCGGGAAATACATGGATAGCCAGATGATTGTGATATGACCGGAAAAACTTTTTCAAATTTATGTGGTAAATGAGTCATGTCTGTGGTAAGCTATTGATACATAGTCGGATACATACTATGTAGTCTACAAATAGCATAGATGAACATGGCCCTCTCAAACTGAAAGGAGACGATGTTTAATGAGCGAAAAAAGACGCGATAATAAGAATCGCATTCTTCGCACAGGAGAGAGCCAGGAAGCGGATGGTCGCTATAAGTCCAGATACATCGATGCCAACGGGAAACGCAAGTCCGTGTACAGTTGGAGACCGGTAATATTGGAGGTTTCTATGATACGAGTGTTATTCGTCTGCTGGGGCAACATCTGCAGGAGCCCCATGGCAGAGTTTGTTATGAAAAAAATTGTCGAGGAGGAGGGCTGCGCGGACCAGTTCGTCATCGAATCTTCCGCGACAAGCTCGGAGGAAATATGGGGAGGAAGAGGCAATCCCGTTTATCCTCCTGCCCGGGAGGAGCTGGCCCGGCACGGGATCTCCTGTAAAGGAAAGAGGGCACAGCTTTTGAAAAGATCGGATTATGACAGATATGATTTCCTCATAGGCATGGAGGGAATCAACATTCGTTACATGAACAGGATCTTAGGCGGAGACCCGGAAAAAAAGATAACGAAACTTATGAGTTATACAAATGAAGGCGGAGACATTGATGATCCGTGGTATACAGGAGATTTTGAAGGCGTTTACCGTCAGATCGAGAGCGGATGCAGAGGGCTTCTGAAGTATCTGAAAGACTCCGGACAGATTTAAGAAATTGAAAATGAAAGATTCTGATATGCAAAAAGAGGTCAGTGTCACCAGGTGTGATACGTATGACAGTGAAACAGTGAAGCAGGCTCTGGGAGAGGTGTTAAGACCGGTCGGCGGGCTGGATTTCGTGAAACCGGGCATGAAAGTTGCGGTAAAGATAAACATGGTCACGGGGAAAAATCCTGATACCGCGGTTACCACGAATCCGGTACTTGTAGCGCAGCTGTGCCGTATGCTGAAAGAAAAAGGTGCCCGTGTGATCGTGGGAGACAGTCCCGGAGGACCGTTCCGGGCCCCGCTTCTAAAGGGAATGTACAGAAACAGCGGTCTGCAGATCGCGGAGGATGCAGGAGCGGTTTTGAACGAGGATGTGAGCGTTGCGGATGCGGCTTTCACGGATGCAGTTTCCATGAAAACGTTTACTTATACATCATGGATCGATAATGCAGACTGCATCATAAATTTCTGCAAGTTAAAATCCCATGGCATGATGAATATGACTGCCGCGGTAAAAAATATGTTTGGCGTGATCCCGGGCGTGACAAAGCCGGAGTATCACATGAGATTTCCGGATCATGCGGCTTTCGCAAATATGCTGGTGGACATTCAGGAGTACTTCAGACCGGTGCTTCATATAGTGGACGCTGTGGATTGTATGGAGGGGAATGGTCCGACTGCAGGCACGCCCCGGCATATGGGGTTGCTGCTGGCAAGCCGGAAACCCTACGACCTGGATCTGGTATGTGCGCACCTCATAGGCCTTGACGTGAAGGATGTTCCCACGCTGCAGGCAGCCGTAAAGAGAGGCCTGTCCGCAGGTGATTATAGTGAGGTAAAAACATATATCACCGGCGTTGATCCTGAGGGTTATGTGATCCCGGATTTCCGCAGAGCTGATTCAAAGCTGGATATTACGTTTATCAGCTTTGGTCCGGCTCAGAGGCTGGTCACCGGCATTACGCGGACGCTTTTATCCACGCAGCCAAAGGTAAATAAAAAGGAATGCATCGGATGCAGGAAATGCTATGAGGTTTGTCCTGCAAAGGCGATCACAATGAAGAATAAGAAGCCGAAGATCGACAGATCCAAATGCATTCGCTGCTTCTGCTGTCAGGAGTTTTGTCCCGCAGGGGCTATGAAGGCGTCACATGGCGGTTTTTTGCGCCGCGGAAGATAGGGCCGGGGAATTAGAAATGAAAAGCTTCGCGTTTTGCGAAGCCTGTGATACGGGATATTAAGCTTCGCGTATTTTGCGCTGAAGCGTGTTCAGTACTAGCTTTTTGTTCGCGCTCCACTTAGGTTCTATCAGGAGCTTTTTCGGCCCGTCGCCGGTCATTCGATGAATGACTGTCTCTTCCGGCAATATGCGGAGACAGTCCACTATCAGATCGCAGTATTCTTCCAGTGACAATATATGAAACGGCGTTTGTTCGTATTCTGACGCGAGGGCGGTGCCTTTGAGCACATGCAGCAGCTGGAGCTTGATTCCCTGCAGGGGAGGTTCCAGACAGGATAGATAGCGTATCGTTTCAATCATATCTTCCCGGGTTTCTCCCGGAAGCCCGAGGATCACATGGACGATCACAGTAAATCCCCGTGAGCGGAGCTCATGATAGGCTTTTAAAAATGTATTCAGATCATAACCGCGGTGTATATGCATCGCGGTTTTTTCATGTATCGTCTGAAGACCAAGCTCGATCCATATGCGGTCACCGGGCCCGGAGCCTGTTCCGGTTTCTTTGTCAGAGGAAAGCACGGCCGTTTCATTTACATCGGGAGTCCGGAGCGGTTCATTTATTTCGGGCAGCGCGGCGAGACGGGAGAGCATGTCCATTATGTCCGGTCCCAGACAGTCCGGCCGTGTCCCGATCGAAAGGGCGGCGATTTCAGGACGTCTCAGAGTGTCGGCGTAAAGCGAAAAGAGGCGGTCCGGATCGCCGTAGGTGTTGGTGAAAGATTGGAAATACGCTATGTAGCGGCGGTCTTCCGGAGCGATTCCTGAGGGAAATTTTCTGTTTACTTTTTCTTTTGCCAGTTCTATTTGTTTATCCAGTGGCAGAAGCGGCGCCGCGAATTCTCCGGAACCTCCTTCCGAGCAGAATGTGCAGCCGCCTGTTCCTATACGTCCGTCACGGTTCGGACAGGAGCAGCCGCTCTGGAGCGCGAGCTTGTATACCTTTGTTCCGAACACATTTTTAAGGTGTTCGGATAAACTCAGATATTTCATGTTTTACCTCAAATAAAAGTATTGTATAATGATGGAAAATAATTTCAGATTCTTCATATGGACATAATAATAACACAGACCCGGATCTGAATTGAAGGATAAAGAGGCAGATGAGATGGATAAAGAAGATATCATGGACATGAAAGAAAAAATGGAGAAGACAGATCCTGTTCTTCATAAAACGCTGCAGGAGCTGATCGATGATAACCTGGTCGATCCGGAAAAGATCAACAATAAAGATGTGCTGAATAAGTCGCTGAAGGAACTGATCGCAGAGAATGTGGCTGCCGAGCAGATAGCCCGGAATATTTCGGAAGCCGGGACAGAACATGAAAAGAAGCATCAGGTGAATGCTGTTCTGGGTGCGCTCGGTCTTTTGACGGAAGGCGTGGTAAACACCGCCAGGATCATTGCAGAGGTCATCACAGAGGGAGAGGAGGATGCTCCGGAGCCTGCGAAGATTGATGCAGAGTATGAGACGATATGGGATATGGTAAGGTATATCCCGAATAATAATCCTATCGTTTATAATCTGTGTTTTATGGTCAAATGGGTCATACTGAGCGCCGTCATTGGAGTTGCCGTGGGAGCTGTCGGGACCGGTTTTTCCTATGCGTTATCCTATGTGACAGCGCTCAGAGGAAGCTATCCCTGGCTGCTTTATCTGCTTCCGTTCGGCGGTCTGGCTATAGTGTTTTTATACCGGCTTGGCAAAAATGAGAATGATAAAGGAACTAATCTGGTCCTGATGTCTATACATCAGAGCGATCAGCTGCCGCCTGTCATGGCGCCGCTGATCTTTATCTCCACAGCGATCACGCATCTTTTCGGAGGATCTTCGGGCCGGGAGGGAGCGGCACTGCAGATGGGCGGATGCATAGGGCAGAATATCGGCAAAGCTATGAAGTTCAACGACAGCGATGTGACGATCATGACCATGTGCGGTATGTCCGCGGCTTTTGCGGCGCTTTTCGGTACGCCTATCGCGGCTGCGTTTCTGGCTATGGAGATAGCCAGCGTGGGAGTGCTTTACTACGGCGCGCTGGTGCCATGTGTTTTCTCGGCGCTGATCGCACAGAATTTCGCGGCGCTTTTGGGTGTGGAAGCTGACGCCTTTACGATAAAGATCATTCCGGATTTTACGCTTCGCACGGCTGCGATCTGCTCTGTTCTGGCAGTTCTGAGTGCTCTGGTGAGTATTCTTTTCTGTCTGGTCATGCATAAAAGCGGCGCGCTCTATAAACGGCTGATAAAGAATCCGTATCTGCGGATTTTTGCCGGAGGCCTTATAGTCATTGGTCTTACAAAGCTTTCCGGCGGAACATTGTACAACGGCGCCGGCATGCCTGTGATCGAAATGGCCATTGAGGGAAGCGCTCCGATGTTTGCGTTCCTGCTGAAGATTTTGTTTACCGGCGCGACTCTGGGAGCAGGCTACAAGGGAGGAGAGATCGTTCCTGCGCTTTTCACCGGAGCAGCTTTTGGGTGTACTTTTGCGGCGGCAGCCGGCGTAAGCCCCGCTATCTGCGCGGCTGTAGGTATGGCGTCGCTGTTCTGCGGCATCACGAACTGCCCTGTTTCATCACTGCTGCTCTGCCTGGAATTGTTTGGCCCGGAAGGAATGGTTTATTATCTGCTTGCTATCGCGCTCAGTTATACTTTCTCGGGATATTTCAGCGTATACGGGGCTCAGAAGATCGTATATTCAAAACACAGAAACAAATATATCAATCGAAAAACCATCTGACCAGCGATACGGAAAGCAGTGTCATGTGCACGGGAGAAAGGGCTTTGTGCGGATTGTCCTGAACGAATCTTGTAATTGTTTTAAAAATTCGTTAAAATAATAAACGACTTGGGATTACAGGAAACCTTGCTTGTGTTTGAAAGAACAGGTGAGGATGAACAGGTTGCGTAAAAACATGAGAGTATTTGCGCGGAATGTGGTTTTCTGCGCGGTCACTTTTTTCTGCATCCTTCTGATCGCCGGATGCGGCAGCGGAAAGGTAGCTTATTATGTGAAAGGCACATCCGGGACGCAGGAAGTCTCCGGACCATCGGGCATATCCGCGGCGGAATACGGAATGGATGGAGCAGATGAAACAAATGGAACGGCTGCGAAGCATACCGGGGGATCGTCGTTTAATGATGCCGGAAACACAGCAGACGGAGGAATGATCTATGTGTATGTATGCGGCGCGGTAAATGCGCCTGGCGTGTATATATTTCCGGAAAACAGCCGTGTATATGAGGCGGTGAATGCCGCCGGAGGTCTGCGGGGAGATGCGGATGCGGCTGCGTTGAATCAGGCCGGGAAACTATCTGACGGTATGCAGATCACAGTCTATACTGTTGAAGAAACGACTGCGGGAGCAGGGAATAATGCGGCGCCGGAAGCTGTGCCGGGCGGAGAGGGAGCATCCTCTGACGCCAGGATAAATATTAATACGGCGACGCTGGAGGAGCTTACCACGCTGAGCGGGATCGGCGGATCCAGGGCGGCAGATATCATTGCATACAGAAATGAACATGGATTTTTTTCTGATATCAGAGAGATAACCAATGTCTCCGGTATAGGAGACAGGATGTTTGAAAAAATCAAGAATGATATTACCGTCTGAGGAGCTTTGCGATTGCCGGCTGAGCCGGAGAAGAATGTTATACTTATTTAGGAGAATATCATGGCTAGAAGAGTACTTGTTGTCGATGATGAAAAACTGATCGTTAAGGGAATCCGTTTTTCCCTTGAACAGGAGGGTATGCAGGTAGACGCCGCCTATGACGGCGAGGAAGCGCTTGCTATGGCAAGGGAGAATAAATACGATATTATTCTCCTGGATATTATGCTTCCGAAGATGAACGGTCTGGATGTGTGCCAGCAGATCCGTGAATTTTCCACCGTACCAATCATTATGCTGACAGCGAAAGGTGAGGACATGGATAAGATCATGGGACTGGAATACGGTGCCGATGACTATATTACGAAGCCTTTTAATATTCTGGAGGTAAAGGCCCGCATAAAAGCGATCATCCGCCGTTTGGGTAAAAATGAAGAGGAAGTGGGACAGGCGAAGGTCATCGAGGTCGCTGATCTGAAGCTTGACGTGGACAGCAGAAGAGTATTCATAGGCAGCCGGGAAGTAAACCTGACAGCAAAGGAATTTGATCTTCTGAGCCTTCTGGTATTCAATCCGAATAAAGTCTACAGCCGGGAGAACCTTCTGAACATCATCTGGGGCTATGAGTACCCGGGAGATGTAAGGACCGTGGATGTTCATATCAGAAGACTGAGGGAGAAAATAGAGGAAAATCCGAGCGACCCGAAGTTCGTTCATACAAAGTGGGGAGTTGGTTATTATTTCCAGGTTTAAATTAAAATCAAAATTCAAATTTTTCCGAAGCATCAGATTTCGTATCATGATGCTTCTGTTTTTCATCGGAATTATTCCCGCGATCCTGATAGAGATGGTTCTTGTGCGGAGCCAGGTGAACAGATCCATCGAACAGAGGACCGTAGTGGTGCAGAATCAATGCGATATCATCTGCGATCAGCTGTACCGGGAGGATTATCTGAACGATCCGGATAATGAAGTGGTCAACGGCGAGCTGGGGATACTGACGAATATTTACGGGGGCCGGGCGATCGTGGTCAACAGCGATTATAAGATCGTACACGATACTTTCCATCAGGACACCGGAAAATACATGGTTTCCCAGATCGTGATAGACGCTTTTTCCGGTAAGGAAACGCATAAGTATGTGAAGGAGAACCAGTATATCGAGCTTGCAATGGGGATCAGTGATCCGACGGGAGCCTCTGATGAGATATCGGGTATTCTTCTGGTAAGCGTGTCAACGACGGAGATCCAGCTGACGAAAGCGTTTCTGGAGCGCAGAGGCATGATCATACTGATCGTGGTGATACTTCTGATACTTCTGATCGGAAGTCTGCTTTCGGGAGTTCTGGTAAAGCCGCTTCTCCGGATCACGGATTCCATAGACGAGATCACCGAAGGGTATCTGGAGGAGGATATCTCTGTTCCGGATTATCTGGAGACAGAGCTTATCACGGATGCGTTTAACCGAATGATGAAGCGTATCCGGACGATGGATGAATCCAGAGAAGAGTTTGTATCCAATGTCAGTCATGAGCTGAAAACGCCGCTGGCTTCCATGAAGGTGCTGGCAGACGCGCTGAATTCCCAGCCGGATATTCCGGTGGAGCAGTATCGGGAATTTATGCAGGATATTTCCCAGGAGATCGACAGAGAGAATTCGATCATCACGGATCTGCTCTCGCTCGTGAAGCTGGACAGAAGATCCGAGGATCTGAATATTGAGACGACGAACATCAATGAGCTTCTGGAAATGCTCATCAAACGTCTGAAGCCTATCGCGGATCTTAAGAATGTTCGTCTGATCCTGGACAGCTTCAGGCCTGTCAATGCTGAGATCGATCAGACAAAGATCGCGCTCGCGCTGTCCAATATCATAGAGAACGCGATCAAATACAACAAGCCTGAGGGAGGCTGGATAAGAATCTCGCTGAACGCGGATCAGAAATATTGCTATGTGACGATCGCAGATTCAGGAATAGGTATTCCTGAAGAGGCTCAGGATCATATTTTTGAAAGATTTTACAGGGTTGACAAGAGTCATTCAAGAGAGATAGGCGGTACCGGACTGGGTCTGGCGATCACCAGAAACGCGATCGTTATGCACAGAGGCGCTATACGTGTTTACAGCAAGCCGGGTGAAGGAACGACCTTCTCAGTAAGGCTGCCGCTTGTGTACATTTCATGAGAAAGGAGGCTGCTTTGATTTTTCGTAAAAGAAATAATAGAAAACAGAAATGTATTGCAGCTTTTTTTCTCCTGCTCTGCGTCACCATGGGAGGATGCAGCTTTCCTCCGGAGCTTCCTGACGGCGCAGCCGGGGAAGATGAGAAGACATACTACGCCTATTATATTAATAAAAACGAGGATCAGCTGATTGAAGAAAAGCTGGATATGAAGGTGGATGACGGTGACGGCGGTAATGAAGGGCTGCTGCAGAAGATCCAGAATGTCGTAACGGTACAGCCGGAAGGACATGACGCTGATGAAAAGGAAGCATTGCTTCCTGATAATATCAGGATCGAGAACCTGGAGATCACAGACGGTACTCTGACGATCACTCTGAGCCGGGAATACGGTTCCATGAGTGCGGGCCGGGAGATGCTTTCGAGACTTGGTCTGGTGAAAAGCTTTACGCAGATCCCGGGCGTGGATAAGGTTGTATTCATGCTGGGAAACACCCCTTTTAAGGACAGTAAGGGAAATGTGATCGGAGCGCTTAATCAGGACTGTTTTGTGGAGAGCGCGGGTGAGGATATCCATACATATCAGTCAAGCTATGCAGTGCTGTATTTTGCCGACGAGAGCGGTACGCGTCTTGTTCCGGAAGGAAGAAAAATCTATTACACCAGCAACGAAACTCTGGAGCAGGTGATCGTGGAGGAAATGATCCTTGGACCGCAGTCTCAGGGGCATTATGCCGTGATCGCTCCGGAGACAAAGATCCTCAGCGTTGTAACGCAGGATGACATATGCTATGTGAATCTGGCAGGCGCATCAACGGGAAGCGCTGTTGATGTGCTGGAAAACGTGCGGATCTATGCGATCGTAAATTCACTGGCGGAAAACTGTAAAGTAAAACAGGTCCAGTTCTCCATTGACGGCGATACGAGGGGAAACTTTGGGGGAACGATGCCTTTAAGTCAGCTTTACGAAAAAGATTTCAGTCTGGTGAACGAACAATGATCCGGCATCGGAGGTTTCAGTTTATTAGTAAAAAGAGGTGATCAGGATTATATACAAAAGACCGCTGTGTCTTATATGTATCGTGCTCATGCTTCTGATATGCCTGGCAAAGCTAACGGGAGTGCCTTTGGGAGGCGCTCCCGTTATTCAGAAAAACGGAAAAATAACAGATATATCTGCAGGCTCCGAGGAAGGAGCGGCGGATATCGGACAGGCGATCGACAGGGAACAGAATCTATATATTCGGGGAGTGATCTTATCGCGGACGCAGACCGCAAAGACTGTACAGTATGTGCTTGAGGACGCTGTTATCTCAGAGAAAAAGATCTCCCCTGGAGATTCGCGAAGCATGGCAAAGCGCGGTATATCCGCGGAATACACATCAGATCATAAGACAGAAAATCAAAAACAGGCATATCTGATTACAAAGCTTAACAAAATACATTTCAATAAAATACATTTCAATAAAACACATCTCAATAAAATACATCCAAACGAAACACATCTAAACGATAAAAACAAAACGCATCTGAAAAAAATTCATCCAGACAATATAATAAATACGAAGCTCACTGATCAGGAGATTTTTCATAATATGCAAATGGCGTCTTACGCGGGACTGCACACAGGCAGGATCATTGTAAGGGACGAAAAAGGATCTGATCTGGCCATCGGTTCGGAAATTGTGATATTCGGAGATCCGGAAGTGATCAGAGGACCCGGGAATCCGGGGGAATTTGATCTGAAAAGCTATTATGCAGCTTCAAAGATTTTTTTCTCTGTCAGGGCGAAGCATGTGGAGGTGGCCGGAAAACAGAACAGCCTGAAGTACAGGCTGAGAGAAAAGATGACCCGCTGCCGTGAAAAAGCAGCCCGCCTGCAGCAGGAGGTAATGGATCAGAAGTCTGCAGGGGTTTTGTCCGGGATGCTGCTGGGGGACAGGGAGTTTCTGCAGGAGGAAAGCAAGATAGATTTCAGACTGGGAGGATTGACACATGTGCTGGCAATCTCAGGCCTTCACATATCTTTTCTTGGAAACGGAATATTTGTTATCCTGCAATATGCCGGTCTGCCTCTGGCGGCGGCAGCCCCGCTCTCGGCGATCATGATGTTTTTATATTGTCTGTTCGCAGGATCTCCTGTTTCCGCGGTCCGGGCGGCGATCATGTTTGCGGTGATGACGGGAGCCCGTATGACCAAACGAAGTTATGATACACTTTCCGCGCTGGCGCTTGCGGCGATTCTCATGCTTCTGTATGAACCACATATATTGTTTTACGCAGGGTTTCAGATGTCGGTCGCAGCGGTGGCAGGAGCAGCGGTGGTATATCCGGTGCTGAACGGGATGATCCCGCAGGATTTCTGGAGACGCGGCAGTCCTGAAAAGAGGTACCTGGAAAAGGTTATGGAGGCAGCGTTTTTATACATATCGATCACATTGGCGACAGTGCCCCTGACGGCGTTCTATTTTTACGAGATACCATTGATGGGGCTCTTTACAAATGTTGTTTTGGTTCCAATGACAGGAATGATACTCTGCGCCGGAGTGGCCGGCTCGGTGGTCCTTTTTTTGGCAGGCATGACGGGAATCGGAGCCTGCGGCCGCCTTTTCGCAAAGATCGCGCTTTTTCCTGCGGACATGCTGCTTCGTATCTTCGGAAAGACCGCAGGAGCTATACGGGAGCTGCCCCTTACTACATGGATCTGCGGACAGCCTTCGGTTTCGCAGCTGTTTGTTTTTTACGCATGTCTTACGATTTCAATGATCCTGCTCCGTGCAAGGCGGAGGAGAAAAAAACTGCCGGGGCGCATATTACGGTCAGAAAAAACACTTCGTTTACTTCCTTATCTCCTGCTTTCAGCCGGAATTTTCATTCTTTTCTTCAGAATACATGAACCTCTGAAAATGACGATGCTTTCAGTGGGACAAGGGGATGGTCTGGTCATTCAGCATAGCGGAACAGTATATATCGTTGATGGAGGCAGCAGCGATGAGAGTAATGTGGGAAAACATACCATCATTCCCTACCTGAAACAGCAGGGGATAACACATGTGGAAGGGATCTTTCTGTCCCACGGGGATGCCGATCATTATAATGGGATAGAGGAAATACTGGAATCCATCAGGAATAAGGAGCTTGCTGTTAAGGTAAAATACCTGATGATGCCCTGCTGGATGAAAGAAGATGAGACGGGAAAACGTCTTTGTCAGACAGCAGAAAAAGCAGGCGTTAAGGTTAGATATCTCAGTGCGGGAGATAAGATCGTCGATAAGAAAGGAAAAGAGATGACCATCGGGATACTGTTTCCCGGAGAAGACTATCAGGGCAGCGGCAACGAAGCGTCAATGACAATGGAATTGAAGCTTGGAAGTTTTTCCGCCTTGCTGACAGGAGATCTGGAGGGCGAGGGGGAAAAAAACGCAATCCATGCAATGAAGGATGTCGATGTGCTGAAGGCAGGGCATCACGGTTCCCGAAACGCAACGTCAGAGGAGATGCTGAAAATCTGTTCGCCTGAGGTATGTCTGATCTCTGCTCCGAAAAACAGCCGGTACGGACATCCGCATCAGGAAACCCTCGACAGGATCAAAAACGCAGGGGCAGATTATTTCGTCACGAAGGACCTTGGAGCTGTCACAGTGATAAGTGACGGCAAACAATATCGGATCATCCGGGAAGGCGGCTGATCATACTGTTAAAAAATGGCGTGCAGGAACTTTTTTCAGACATATTAAGATGAAAACACAGGGATTGTCACCATGCTTGTTCGTATGTTAAAATAAACTGAATTATGCTGTTCGGAAAACTGAAAGTATGATTTATCCGTATAACATTCAGGTAATAGAGAAGCTCTGTGCAGTTGGGAAATTGTATAATGATTCAAACAAATTTCCCGCCTCCGGACTTTCGCAGCTGCCTGTGTAATACAAAAGCAAAGGAGATAGTTTGTGTGAGTAAACAGGATCATGGAAAAGATGGGGACAGTCTTCAAATGAATGAGCAGAGTCATGGCACCGAAAACATGAACAAAGATCAGTCTGTGCCGAAAAAGAAAAAAGCAGAAAAGAAAAAGAGGGGCGGCGCGGTTGCCGGCTTTTTTATGACGTTATTTAATGTGCTTGTTTTTATAGTGATCCTGGGACTTGCCGGGTATCTGCTTCTTACGACCGAGAAGGTTAATTCTTTTTTATCGGAGCATGGAATCGACCTGGGAAGGCTGGGCATAAAAACCGCCACAGAGTATGAAAGACCTTCAGCAGGAGTAAGGGATGCGGCGTCGTCGGGAAGTGCGGTCGTTACAGATATTCCCGGTGCGGAAACCGGAAAATCTGAGGGGTCCGGAAGCGGACATCATGACAGGACGACTATATACTGTCTTCACAGTACAGCTACAGACGAGTACCTGTATACGGCTGACGTATCAGAAATAACAGCGTTCTGTGAAGCAGGCTGGGAAATGAACGGAGCCGCATGGAGCGAGCCGGCCGAATCATCCTCGCCGGTTTACCGTCTGGTGAATCCTGCGTCAGGCGAGCATTACTATACCATGGATGAAGCCATGAGAACGCAGCTGGCACAGAGCGGCTGGACTGATGAAGGTATCGCATGGTATTCGAACGATGAAAAGGGAATCCCCGTATACAGACAGTTCAATCCCTATGGCACTACAGGAGTTTATCATTATACCTCCGATCAGAATGAGGTAAGTACGTATCTGGGATCAGGCTGGACAGACGAGGGGATCGCATGGTATGCGCTTGGAGAAGAGAAGGAGGAAGAGAACATACCTGAGCTGACGGAGCTTGTATTGAATGAGGAGAAAAAAGTCGGTTCTTCTGATACAAATAAGATCACTGTAATGTCTGAGCAGAATACAAACGGCGCTTATGCATATATTATGGTCGGCGTGGACGGCAATTCCGCGCTGGCGGAGAATGTCAACGCGCAGTCTCTGCAGTCCTTTGCGGTGGATATCAATAAATATGATAATTATAAAAATGTTCTCGTAGAGGCAAAGATAACTGAAACCGTGACAATGGTTTATATATTTGCCTACGATGATAACAATGTTTACAGCATGGGCTCTGTTGAGGCAAGCGCAGGCGCGTTCTCGCCGGAGTCGATCGACGGAAGAGGTGGTTTTACCACTTATAAATTCGGAAACAGCATGGTGAATGAAGTGTATTACTTTACCGGCAGAAGCCAAAATTATGTGATCGATGGCACGCTGCTTGCTGATCCGAAGCCTACGCTCGGATTGTTTAACAATGCCGCGGGACAGGTCGTGACCGGAGAAAACCAGTACATCGTCATGAACAGCGAGGCGTTTATAGAGGACGTTGAAGGAACGATGGCTATAACTACACAGCTTTTCTCGGCGCCGGGAGGCAGTCAGTCCGGACTTGTTACTGCGGGAACGCCTGTCAGACTGACCACAATGCAGATCCATACGAACGGTTCGGGAGAAAATGTTTATTATTTCCTTCATTCCGAGACAGCTTCAGGATGGGTCAGGGCTAATGACAATCTGCTGACGGGAATGACCGTTGCAGCGGGATGATCTTAGAGAATTCAAGTCTCGCTTGCGAGACTTGGCCCGGGATTCAGGTCAGCTTCAGCTGACATCTTCCGGACCGGATCCCTGAGCATCCTCGTGGAGCGTTTATCTCAGTGGTATATTGGCCCCCGTTGAGAAGAGTTTGTCATAACCCGCCGCTTAAGAGGCGGGGGTCATCTTACACAAAAATGGACACCAACGGTGCAGGAAAGGAAAGCTATGCAGATGGTTTTTAATATTATCATCAGTAGTTTAACAGGAGCTATTCTGGTCTGCGGTATTTTGCTGGTCATCGTGCAGTGGATGCGTCTGCACAACGAAAAGAGTTTTGCCCGGGATCATCAGAAGGCGGAGATGAGTGACCGGAGACTGCAATGGGAAAGTCCTGCCGCCGCCGGGGAAAAGACCCGTTTCGGTATCCCCGTGGATGGAGGCACCTCTGAAAAAGATATAAAAAAAGATATAACAGAGCGGATCGGTCGGTTAATGGAAACGCCGGAAAATCTTTTGGGGCCGGGAACTGAGTTGCTGGAGCTGACAAAGCTGCTGGCCGCTTCCGAGGGGAAAATGCCGCCCACAGTACAACGGATGATCCCGAAGCTGGAGGAGATCGCTCTTGACCATGCATACGGCAGGGAGCGGGGTGGGGACTTCCCGGCCGAAGAGACCGCAAGAGCCGGATACTATCTGGAGGTGATCAGGAAGGTCCTTTCCTGAAAGAGCAGAAATAAGAAGGAATTGTTTTATGAATAAATATGATTATCTGATTGTCGGAGCCGGTCTTTACGGCGCGGTATTTGCCAGGGAGGCAATGGACGCGGGAAAGAAAGTGCTTGTCATTGATAAAAGACCGCATATCGCGGGAAATGTATATACAGAAAAGATCGAAGGCATAAACGTACATAAATACGGCGCTCATATATTCCATACAAACAACACAAAGGTGTGGGAGTATGTGAACCGCTTTGCCCGGTTCAACCGATTCACGAATTCCCCCGTGGCAAACTACAAAGGTGAACTATATTCGCTGCCCTTTAACATGTATACCTTTAATAAAATGTGGGGAGTAGTCACGCCGGAAGAGGCGGCTGCCAGGATCGAGGAACAGAGAAAGGCGGCCGGTATCACGGAGCCGGAGAATCTGGAGGAGCAGGCGATCTCTCTGGTAGGTACAGATATTTATGAGAAACTGGTCAAGGGATATACGCAGAAGCAGTGGGGCAGAAAATGTACAGAGCTGCCGGCGTTCATCATCAAACGTCTTCCGGTACGTCTGACCTTTGACAATAATTATTTTAACGCGCTTTATCAGGGTATTCCCATCGGAGGATATACGGCGATGACCGCAAATATGCTGGATGGGGCAGAGGTACGTCTGGAGGAGGATTATCTGGCTTCGAAAGAGGCGTACGACGCAATGGCGGACAAAGTGATCTATACAGGCCCCATCGATGCGTATTTCGGATATTCGCTCGGATATCTGGAGTATCGCTCGGTACGCTTTGAAAATGAAATTCTGGACAAACCGAATTTTCAGGGCAATGCGGCGGTCAATTATACAGACGCTGAGACGCCCTGGACAAGGATCATCGAGCATAAATGGTTTGAATTCGGCAAAGACGCGGAAGGAAACGATCTGCCAAAAACGGTCATCAGCCGCGAATTCAGTTCTGAATGGAAACCGGGCGATGAACCCTATTATCCGGTCAATGATGAAAAAAACAGCGCGCTTTATGAGAGATACCGTAAGCTTGCGGAAAAAGAGGATCATGTTATCTTTGGCGGCAGGCTCGGAGAGTATAAATATTATGATATGGACGCGGTCATTGCAGCAGCGCTTGAGCGCGCAGGAAATGAAATCTGACATATTAATGATCACGTATACGTAATTATTTGTTATAATACAGACATACTCAGAGAACGAACAGAACAGTTTTTTATGATTACAGTGAAAAAAGCTGCGAACGCTGCGGGAAAGAAAGATATATTGTTTCAGAGTCCAGCAGAGGCAGATATTCACAGGGAGGTGGAATCATGATTTTTAATGTTATGGGAAAAAAGGGCAGACCGGTCATCATCCTGATCCACGGAATGATGAGCAATGAAAAAATGGTTATGCCGGTGGCAGAACATCTGAAAGAAAATTACTATGTGATCGTTCCGACGCTGGATGGACATTATAAAGGGTCCCGCCACTTTATTTCCAAAGAAGGAGAAGCGCTTAAGATCCTCCGGTATCTTAAGAAAAAGAATATCAAAGAGGTGGCTCTTGTGCAGGGCGTAGACCTTGGCGCGGCGGTTGCCATGGAGCTTGCGAGAGTTTCGGATATTCCGATCAATCATTTTTTCCTGGACAGCGGCATGTTTTTCCGGCTTTCTGCTCAGGCGATCGAGCGAATGAGAAAGAAAGCGCAGAGATATGTAAATATGTGCGCCGGCAAGGAAAAGGGAAAAGCATATGTCTCCGTGATGAATGATTCCCGTGTCAAACTGATGATCAGCCATAACTCTCTGGTTAATTCCAAAGTGGTCAATAATTTTGTAGATACGGCCAGATACGTATCGCCCGTGACAGTCAGAAATATCACAGAGACACTGTTTAATACGAACCTTCCGGCACTGGACGTGGTAATGCAGAAAAGGCTCATCTTTTTCTATGAAAAAAATGATTTTTCCAGAAAATCTAAAAAGCGCCTGAAAAAACAGTACCCATATGCGGACTTCAGAGATATTTACGGATTTGAACACGCAGAGTTTATGTATTCCAACCCTGAGATGTACGCGGAGTATCTGAAGAATGTCATAGGAGCGTGAGCTGAAAAGGAGAAAAGATGGAAGCCTTAGTTGTAACATATCATTGTAAGCCGGGTAAACGTGAGGAATTTGTAAAGGCGATCCGCGCCGAGGGAATAGACAGGAAGTGTGCCGCGGAGGAAGGAAATCTTCGTTATGAGTACGCTTATTCTCTGGATCACGAGGATGATCTGATCCTCCTGGAGAACTGGGAGACAGCGGAGAATGTGACTTCCCACGGTCAGCAGGCCCACTACAAACGCCTCGGAGAGCTGAAGGCAATCTATGTGAATGACACAGTGTTGGATCGATATCATAAGGATTAATGAATGGATAATCTTTTTATTGTGATTCCGGCATATAACGAAGAAAAAAACATTCTTCAGGTACTCGAAGAATGGTATCCGGTGATCCGTCGTCATCCTGGCGGCGGATCATCTCGTTTACTGGTAGTGGATGACGGAAGCACAGACGGCACGGCCGGGATCGTTAATGAATATATCCTGAGACACAGAATGGTGACTTATCTGTACAAACGCCACGGAGGCCGCGGCAGCGCTCTTCAGGCCGGCTACAGATATGCGCTTGACCACGGAGCCGAGTATATATTTCAGACAAACAGCGACCGGCAGACAAAGGCGGCGGATATGGAGCCGTTCTGGAAAAGCAGAAAAGCTTTTTCGGCAATACAGGGATACAGAAAAAAGCTCCCCGGCATTATGCCTGTGGAAGAGATGGAAAGACAGGTGATCAGGAAGGCGTTTGGAGTTGATCTTCCGGACGCCGACGTACCCTTCCGCCTGATGCACTGGAGGGAACTGAGGGAAAACATGCTCCTGCTGAAACCGGATGAGCCTCTTACAAATCTTCTTTTGTCAGTGATCTACGCGAAAAGGGGGCAGTCGGTCCTGTATCTTCCTATAACAGTGCGTCCGGTCAAGAGAAACAGCAGCAGGATAATCAATAAAGAACTTCTGACCCGGACAGGGAAAGAGGCTTTGCTGTCTTTTACGGATATCAATGAAGAAATGGACCGCAATATTTCCGTACTGCAGCTGAAGCTGGAACAGTTCCGGTGGGGAAAGAGGACAGGGATATCCGTTTCGGACAGAATACAGAACGGGGAAGAGAAACGTCAGGAAGAAGAGAACAGATTTCTGACATCCGGGATCGCGGGGCAGAGAATGCTTCGGAAGATCCGTCTGAAAAAGCAATTTAAAAGATGGTCCTCGGGCACGGCCCGTACATATGGAGAAAAACCTCAAAAAACAGGATTCTTTCACAGAAGGCGGAAAAGCAGCGGGAAGGCTGCAGTCACGAAGCCCCACGGGGAGCAGCCGCAGGTCTGGATCAGAAGAAAGTAAACTGTTTCTATAGCCTCGGAATTTCCGGCTCGGAAGAAAGTAAACTTTTCTGCGGCTGCGGAATTTCCGGATCAGAAGAAGGTAAACTGTTCCTGCAGCCGCGGAATTTCCGGGCAGGTCCTGAATTACAGATACATGAAAAAGATTAGTGAAGATATAAAGAACGGAACATTTGAACACATATACCTGCTTTACGGAGAAGAAGCATATCTGAGAAACCTATACAAAAAACGACTGCTTGAGGCTCTGGGAGCGGAGAAGTCCGGCATGAACTTTACAGTGTTTACCGGAGAGGACATGGACGAGAACGCAGTGATCTCGGCAGGAGAGACGCTGCCCTTTTTTGCCGAAAGGCGGGTGATACTTCTGGATGGAACAGGCGTGTGCAAAAAGAAAAATGAACTGCTTGCCGCATACGTAAAGGACATGCCTTCTTACCTTTATATTGTGATTGCCGATGAGCAGATCGATAAACGGGGAAAACTGTATAAAGAAATCAATAAGAACGGATATGCCGCCGCATTCGGCACACAGAGCGAGGACGTTCTTACCCGGTGGGTGCTGGGAATCCTGAAAAAAGAAGGAAAAAACATCACAAGGAACAATATGCGGCTTTTTCTGTCGATGACAGGAACGGATATGAGCATGATCAGCCAGGAACTTGAAAAGCTGATATGCTATACGATGGACAAAGACGTAGTCACCCGGGAGGATATCGAAGCTGTCTGCATCCCGCAGATCACAAGTCATATATTTGATATGGTGGCTGCGGTTTCCGAGCACCGGCAGCAGGATGCGCTTAACATGTATTATGAGCTCCTGGCATTGAAGGAACCTCCGATGCGGATACTTTTTCTTCTGGCACGGCAGTTTAACCAGCTTTTCCTGATGAAGGGCATGCAGAACGACGGACTTCCGGCACAGACAATTGCGTCCAAAGCAGGCGTGCCGCCGTTTGTTGTCAGAAAATCAGCGCCTGTCCTGAAAAGATACAGGGAAAGTGAACTTCTGGCAGCGGTGAAGGACTTCGTGCAGGCGGAGCAGGACGTAAAGACCGGGCGTCTGGATGACAGGCTCAGCGTTGAGCTTATGATCATAAAATACAGCGGAGGGCAAAAAAACACACAACGCCTTGACAATTATTGATAAATGTTATATCCTATCCAAAGTGTGTTTGAAGGGATTTTCGTGTCTCCCCTGAAAAACCGATTCGAAAAAAATTTAAACAAATAATATATCTGGAGGTAGTCAAAGTGGCTAATATTAAATCCGCTAAAAAGAGAATCCTGGTAAGCAACAAGAGAGCAGCAAGAAATAAATCTATCCGTTCTGAAGTAAAGACTTGCATCAAGAAACTTCAGGCAGCAGTAGAGTCCGGAGATAAGGCAGCAGCAGAGGCAGTTCTGAAAGATACGATCTCTACGATCGATAAAGCCTGCACAAAGGGCATTTATCATAAAAACAATGCTTCCAGAAAGGTTTCACGCCTTAGCAAAGCAGTTGCAAAAATGCAGTAATCTGAATCAGAATGAATTTTTAAAAGTCTGTCGTTGACCCGCGACAGACTTTTTTTTCGATATCCCCGGCAGAGGGAGAAATAAGTCCTCGGATTGCTCCGTTGCTGTGCAACTCCCGCAATCCTAAGCGATATCTCGCACTAAAGCACTGCGTGCCCGTGCTCGATATCGCTTGTCCTGCCAAATATCCAGCCACCCATTCAGACAAGTCTGATGGTTGCCTGGATCCTTGGCAGGGGACTTATACGATAAAAAGTGGTGGCGTATCTCTTTTTATCTTGTTATAATACGCGTTAGCATGTAATATAGCCGGTTTGCCTGCAGACATCAGGGAAGAGCGCCGAAAGCAGGAAAAGGAGAAAACTGATCCGGTATTATTCTTAAGTGAGGTGTAGATTGGGAACAATAGATCAAAGTAAAATCAGAAATTTCTGTATTATCGCTCATATTGACCATGGTAAATCAACGCTGGCTGACAGGATCATTGAAAAGACAGGCCTCCTGACCAGCAGAGAGATGCAAAGTCAGGTCCTGGACAATATGGATCTGGAGAGAGAACGCGGCATAACGATCAAGGCGCAGGCCGTCAGAACGGTTTATAAGGCCAGCGACGGTGAAGAGTACATTCTTAATCTGATCGATACTCCCGGGCATGTAGATTTCAACTATGAAGTCTCCAGAAGTCTCGCTGCATGCGACGGAGCGATCCTGGTGGTAGACGCCACGCAGGGAGTTGAGGCGCAGACACTGGGAAACGTGTATCTGGCTCTGGACCATGATCTGGACATTTATCCGGTCATTAACAAAGTCGATCTTCCCAGCGCGGAGCCGCAGAGAGTAAAAGATGAGATAGAAGATCTGATCGGGATTGAGGCAGAGGACGCGCCGGAGGTGTCGGCAAAAACAGGCCTCAATGTGGATCAGGTTCTGGAAGAAATAGTAAATAAGATCCAGCCGCCGTCGGGCGATCCGAATGCGCCGCTGAAAGCACTTATATTTGACTCGGTCTATGACGCCTACAAGGGCGTGATCATATCTGTCCGCATCATGGAAGGAAGCGTTCGCCGGGGCACAAAGATCCGTATGATGGCGACCGGCGCCGTGGAAGAAGTCGTGGAGGTCGGTTATTTTGGCGCAGGCCAGTTTATCCCCTGCGATGAGCTTGAGGCAGGAATGGTAGGATATATCACGGCCAGCATAAAGAATATTTCAAACACAAGGGTCGGAGATACTGTGACAGAAGATGACAGCCCATGTGATGAGGCGCTTCCCGGCTATAAAAAGGTACAGTCCATGGTCTACTGCGGTATTTATCCGGAGGACAGCGCCAAATACCCGGAACTGAGAGACGCTCTTGAAAAGCTGCAGCTAAATGACGCTTCTCTTTTCTATGAGCCTGAGACGTCGGCAGCTCTGGGCTTTGGATTCCGGTGTGGATTTCTGGGCCTTCTTCATCTGGATATCATTCAGCAGAGGCTTGAGAGGGAGTACAATCTGGATCTGGTGACTACGTCGCCGAGCGTTATTTATAAAATTCATAAAACAGATGGCACATGTATAGAGCTGACGAACCCTTCCAATCTTCCGGATCCGTCGCAGATCGATTATATGGAAGAACCGATAGTCAAGGCGGACATCATGGTGACGACAGAATTCGTAGGACAGGTCATGCAGCTCTGCGAGGAGCGCCGCGGCGAATATCTGGGAATGGATTATCTGGAACAGACCAGAGCGGAACTGCACTATCATCTGCCTTTGAATGAGATCATCTATGATTTCTTTGACGCTCTGAAATCCAGATCCCGCGGATTCGCTTCACTGGACTACGAGCTGGTCGGCTATCAGCAAAGCGACCTTGTGAAGCTGGATATTCTGGTAAACAAAGAGGTGGTGGACGCCCTGTCGTTTATCGTGTTTGAGGGCTCGGCCTATGCCCGGGGACGGCAGATGTGCGAGAAACTGAAGGAGGAGATCCCGAGGCAGCTGTTTGACATTCCTATTCAGGCCGCGGTAAGTTCAAAGATCATTGCCAGAGAGACAGTCCGGGCGCTTCGCAAGGACGTTCTCGCGAAGTGTTACGGCGGTGATATAACCAGAAAGAAGAAACTACTGGAAAAACAGAAGGAAGGAAAGAAGAGAATGCGTCAGGTGGGAAGCGTTGAGATCCCTAAGGATGCGTTCCTTAACGTATTGAAACTGGATAAAAATTAAGAACGGGCAGGAGGGAGTATGATGAAAAATCTTGAAATTTACATTCATATTCCCTTTTGTGTTCAAAAATGTGCGTACTGCGATTTCCTGAGCTTTCCCTCCGGCAGGAAAACGAGGGCACAGTATGCGGAGGCTTTGTGCAGGGAGATCCTTGAAGCGGATATCGGCGCGTTTCCTTCCGGGGGAGGAGCGGAGAAGGTTTCAGGGGTTAATGAAGGAGCGGAGCATGAAAGAGGAATAAATATCGTATCCGTCTTTTTCGGAGGCGGGACGCCCTCCGTACCTGAGACAGAGGAAATGGAGAAGATCATGAGCGCGCTGCGGGCTCGTTTTGTGATAAAGGATCCGGAAATCTCCATGGAAATGAATCCGGGCACCGTTGACAGAAATAAGCTTGAAGTATACAGGGACATGGGCGTAAACAGGATAAGCATAGGCTGCCAGTCCATGGACGACGAACTTCTGGCCCGTCTCGGGAGGATCCACAGAAGAAAAGATTTCCTGGAATGCTATTCCATGGCAAAAGACGCCGGGTTTAACAATATTAATATAGATCTGATGTCGGCTCTTCCGGGCGAGACTTTTGACATGTGGAAGCATGACCTGATATCGGCGGCGGAGCTTGGGCCTGAACATATATCCGCTTACAGCCTCATCATTGAAGAAGGAACGCCCTTTTTTCAGATGCAGAAAAAAGGAATGCTTGATCTTCCGGATGAGGAGGAGGAACGCAGGATGTACCGGGAGACGGGTAATATTCTGCGGCCATACGGGTATCATCAGTATGAGATATCCAATTACGCGAAAGACGGGTATGAGTGCCGGCATAATCTGGGCTACTGGACCGGAACGGATTATATAGGCTTCGGACTGGGGGCTTCATCCTATATCGACGGAGTTCGCTTCAGGAATACCGGTTCCATGCGGAAATATCTGAAAGGGTCAGCCAGAGAGGATATAGAGATCCTTACCACACAGGATATGCAGTCAGAATATATGATCCTGGGACTTCGTCTGAACAGGGGAGTTGGCGGAAAGGAATTCGAAAGACGCTTCGGCGTCGGAATGATGTCTGTTTTCGGAGATGTTATTGAAAAATATATGAAGGCAGAGCTTCTCAGGAAGACAGAAGAACCGGATGATTTCAGGATTTCTCTGACAGACCGGGGATTCTCCCTCAGCAACGTGGTGATGGCCGATATGCTTCTCTGATATACAGACGGGGCAATCACGGCGGCATCAGATAAGCAGAAAAGATAATACTTGAATAATAAGGATATGATATGAAACATACAGACAGACAGCGTTTCATCCGCATCCGCGGAGCTGCAGAAAACAATCTGAAAAAAATAAATGTAGATATTCCCCGAAATGAGCTTGTGGTTTTCACCGGCCTTTCAGGATCGGGAAAGAGTTCACTTGCCTTCGATACGATCTATGCGGAGGGACAGCGCAGATATATCGAAAGTCTTTCTTCCTATGCAAGGCAGTTTCTGGGGCAGATGGAAAAGCCGAATGTGGAAAGCATTGAAGGGCTTCCGCCTGCGATCTCCATTGATCAGAAATCCACGAACAGGAATCCCAGATCTACCGTGGGTACCGTGACGGAGATATATGACTATTTCCGTCTTCTTTATGCCAGAGTCGGAATACCGCATTGTCCCAATTGCGGAAGGGAAATAAGCCGCCAGACGGTCGATCAGATGGCGGACCGGATCATGTCCATGCCGGAACGCACCAGGATCCAGATCCTTGCCCCGGTGGTGAGGGGAAAAAAGGGAAGGCATGAAAAGGTGCTTTCCTCTGCAAAAAAAGCTGGTTTTGTGCGTGTGATGGTGGACGGGAACCAGTATGACCTTTCGGAAGAGATTAGGCTGGAGAAAAATAACAAACATAATATAGAAATCGTTGTAGACCGGCTCGTGGTAAAAGAAGGAATAGAAAAACGTCTGACAGATTCCATTGAAACGGCGCTGCAGCTCTCTGACGGTCTTCTGATGGTCGATAAAATGGATGGCGAACCGATCACGATGAGTCAGAATTTCGCATGCCCCGACTGCGGGATTAGTATGGAGGAGATAGAACCCAGAAGCTTTTCCTTCAACAATCCTTTTGGCGCATGCCCGGTCTGTCTCGGACTTGGCTACAAAATGGAGTTCGATATCGACCTGATCATTCCGAATCAGGAGCTTTCCATCGATGAGGGATGTATCGTCGTGCCCGGATGGCAGTCCGCCAATAAAAAGGGCAGCTTTACCAGATGCGTTCTGGAGGCGCTGGCCGAGGAATATAATTTCCGGCTGGATACGCCGTTTAAGGATTATCCGAAAAAGATCCGGGATATCCTGGTGCACGGCACGAACGGACATGAGGTAAAGGTTCGCTACAAGGGACAGATGGGCGTCGGAATATATGACATTGCTTTTGAAGGAATCATAAAAAATGTGCAGCGCAGATACAGAGAGACCGCTTCGGAGACAAGCAAGCAGGAATATGAGACTTATATGCGCATCAGCGACTGCGACGCATGCAAAGGACAGCGTCTGAAGCCCACGTCTCTTGCCGTGACTGTCAGTGATAAGAATATTTATGAAGTCACTATGCTTTCTATTGAAAATCTGTTGAAATTCATGGAAGACATGAAACTGACAGAGCATCAGATGATGATCGGAGAGTCGATCATAAAGGAGATCAGATCCCGTGTGGGATTTCTGATAGATGTGGGACTTGAGTACCTGACTCTTGGAAGAGCGACCGGTTCGCTTTCAGGAGGAGAAGCCCAGAGGATCCGTCTGGCAACGCAGATCGGTTCGGGACTGGTAGGCGTGGCCTATATTCTGGATGAGCCCAGTATAGGACTGCACCAGAGAGACAATGACAAGCTGCTGGCAACTCTGAAACACCTGAGAGATCTGGGCAATTCCGTGATCGTGGTGGAGCATGATGAGGACACCATCCGCGAAGCAGACTGTGTCCTGGATATCGGGCCGGAAGCAGGATCTCATGGCGGAGAGCTTGTGTGTATGGGAACTGCCGAGGAACTGATCGATTGCGAGAGATCCATCACGGGCGCGTATCTTTCGGGAAGAATGAAGATCCCGGTGCCGGAAAGCAGGAGAAAGCCGTCAGGCTGGCTCCGTGTAAAAGGCGCAAAGGAGCATAATCTCCGCAATATCAATGTGGATTTTCCGCTGGGCATTTTCACCTGCGTTACCGGCGTATCCGGTTCAGGCAAGAGTTCACTGGTAAATGAGATCCTCTACAAACGTCTGCAGCGCGATCTGAACAGGTCTCATGCGATACCGGGCAAACATAAGGACATTCTGGGCATCGAAGAGCTTGATAAGATCATAGCGATCGATCAGAGCCCGATCGGACGTACGCCAAGGTCTAATCCGGCCACCTATACAGGAGTTTTTGATACGATCAGAACGTTGTTCGCCGCCACCTCCGACGCCAAAACGAGAGGATATAACAAGGGAAGATTCAGTTTTAATGTCCGCGGCGGACGTTGCGAAGCCTGTGCCGGAGATGGTATTATAAAAATAGAAATGCATTTTCTTCCGGACGTATATGTGCCCTGCGAGGTATGCCACGGACACAGATACAATCGTGAAACGCTGGAAGTAAAGTATAAAGGAAAAAGTATTTACGATGTGCTGGATATGACTATCGAGGAGGCTCTTGAGTTCTTCGATAAGGTTCCTTCCATCCGCAGAAAGATTGAAACTCTTAACGATGTGGGACTCGGATATCTGAAGCTGGGACAGCCGTCCACCACTTTGTCAGGAGGTGAAGCCCAGCGTGTGAAGCTGGCGTCCGAGCTGTCTAAGCGAAGTACGGGCAGGACCATATACGTACTGGATGAGCCCACTACAGGACTGCATTTCCATGACGTGAATAAACTGGTAAAGATCCTGCAGAGACTTTCGGAAGGCGGAAATACGGTCATTGTCATTGAACATAATATGGATGTGATCAAGACCGCCGATTACATTATCGACATGGGTCCGGAAGGCGGCGATAAGGGTGGTACCGTCATCGCGAAGGGAACTCCGGAGCAGATCGCGGAGAGCGAAAAGTCCTACACAGGCAGATACTTAAAGAAATACCTTGAATAATAGAAGCAGGGAGGGGAGATATGGCTCCGCAAACAGATATCGGTATTGATTTTGGAACAAATACCATTGTTATTTACGCAAAAAACAAAGGGATCATAATCCGGGAGCCGGCGCTGGTCGCCTATGATAAGGATTCAGACCAGGTGCGTGCTTTCGGAGAGGAAGCCAGACAGCTGGTAGGACATACCGCCGGCAATAACGTGGCTATAAAGCCGCTTGCCCAGGGAAAGATCTCGAACTTTGTCATAACAGAAAAGATGCTGAAGTACTTTGTTAATAAGTCCATCGGCCGGAGAGGCTTCCTGAAACCGAGGATCTCGGTGTGTGTGCCGAGCGGAGTCACAGAGGTCGAAAAGAGAGCTGTGATCGAGGCCACATATCAGGCGGGAGCCAGGGATGTGCATCTGGTGAGCGAGCCTGTCGCCGTAGCGGTCGGCGCGGAGCTTGATATTACGAAGCCTGACGGAAATATGGTAGTGGACGTAGGCGGCGGTCTGACGGACATTGCGGTGATCTCTCTGTGCGGCATTGTAGTTTCATCGTCCATTAATATTGCAGGAGAGGATTTCAACCGCACGATTATTGAGATGCTCAGGAAGAATTACGGTCTCTTCATCGGAGAACAGACAGCTGAAACGATCAAGATGGTCCTTGGCTCTACGAACAGCTCAGAGTCGAGCGAACAGATGACCGTGAACGGCAGAAACATAGACACAGGTCTGCCGAAATCAGTCACACTGGACAGGGATGAAGTCCAGAGGGCGTTCCGCAGCGTGATAAATCAGATCATAAACGGCGTGAAAAATGTGCTTGAGAGGACGCCGCCGGATCTTGCGGGAGACATCCAGAGCAGAGGAATACTGCTGGCGGG
>OCVV011269663.1_pt1 | contig 26863 bp, 44 predicted proteins | sample 1539721 | NCBI WGS metagenome assembly OCVV01 (sample SAMN02144230, study PRJEB22623) | gut metagenome | biome: sheep rumen | host: Ovis aries | place: New Zealand | reverse complement strand
GACTTTTCATCTATCTTATAAGTTTTCTTATCTTTAAATTTAAAGAATAAAAAAACTCCAACTAAAATCAAAACAATTATAATCAAAAATATAAAAATCTTTTTTTTCATAAAACACACCTCATCTAGATAAAGTATAACACAAACAAAGAAAAAAACAATTCTTAATAATAATTTTATAGAAGGTGAAAGAAATTGAAAAACAAATTTAAATTAATTTTAATAGGAAATATTCTTTGCTTATCTCTTACAGGATGTAGCGGAATATCAATAAATACACAAATTTTTGGTTCTGGAGTAAGTGAAGGTGCTGAAGGAATTGAAGAATCAATTACAGAAGACCACAGAACTTTAAGAGAAAAATGGCAAGATTTTGTAGAAAACATAAAAATAGATATTCCAACATCAGATGAAAAAAAGCACGAAAAACAAGAAGAAGTAGCAGATAAGCTTCTTTCTTGGTATTCAGGAAAAGATAGTGGACAAAGTTATAGTGGAAATTCATATAAAGTGGACTAAAAAAAAGAGGGCTAAAAGCTCTCTTTTTTGTTAGAAACAAAACAAATTAAAACATTGTTGATATGTCTTAATAATTGGACACCCCTTAATATTTAAAGAAATAGGGATTTGCCAATAAGGAATATGGTTCTTTTTATAAGTATCAGGTATCGCATTATAAGCAAGATATCTTAAAAAATCTCCACTAAATCCATTAAAACTTATTTGACCTGGACTCATATAAGAAAGATTTTTATAAACATCACTTATATTAATCTGCTCAAAATCAGCTGTTCCATCTTTTTTATAATATATAATTTTTTCATTAACAAGAACTGTATAAAGTCCTTTATATCTATACTCATTTAAAACCATATTTCACTTCATAAAAAAATCCCTATTAATTATTTAATAGGGATTTTAATCCTTTTATAAATTTTCAGCCAGAAAACCCATCACCTAAAGGTAATGGGATGAAAGGCGTTATTTACTGAGCCTTATTGCTCTTATTGTCCTTTTTAGACTTCTTACTAGCAAACTCCTCGTCAAGATTAATCTCAACAATCTGAGTCTTGTCGATTCGCTTCTCAAGCTTCTCAGCTAAAAGCTGCATAGCGTGAGCAGGATTCTTAGCAGATACAATAACTCTTGTCTTACCCTCATCCATATACTTGTAATTCTTAAGATTTACCTTCTTCTCAGAAACCTTCTTCTTAGAAACGATACCCATAATCACACCTCCGAAATTTTCGATGATATTATAATAACACCTATCTCAAAAATTTTCAAGTATTTTAATTAAAAATTATGCCTTCCTAACTAAAAAGAAAAATTTATCAATATTTTCTTGATTTATTTTAACATCTGTGTTTGTAATTTCGTCATAAATAATAGGAACAGAATCAATAATATTTTTAACTTCCACAAGTTGAGATTCGTCACTATCAAAAGAATTTCCTTTGTATAACAAAGTATCTTCAACTTCAATATCACCAATACTTTCAACAGGAATAATCATATATTTAGTAAGTTTTGTTAAATCACTATCCTTAACCATATTGAAATACCTCTCTTAATTTATATTTTTAGCTTCGTTTTAAAAACGCTTAATATATACTATAATATTAATATATAAAAATTAATGTTTTAAGGAGGAATTTTGTGAAAAACATTGATTGTATAAAAGATATAATCGAAAAAACTTTTGAACTTAAAATTCAAAGCATACAAGAAATGGACAAAAGAGCTATTTTCCTTGGAACAGATTTTTTCTTTGATATAGAAGAAGATGAAGACACTTTATATCTATCAGGAATATCAATTCCTAAAGATAAAAGAGGAAAAGGACTATCTAAAAAAATTATTCAAAATATGGAAATATTTGCTAAAGATAATAACTATAAGCAAATAGAAATTCCTGCAGTTGTATCAAATAAGGCTGCAAAAGCTTGTAAAAGTTTAGGATATAAAAATAAAGAATTTAACTATCCAAACTTTGATACCTCTCTATATGAAGAATTTGATGGTTTTTATGGCTCTTATTTTAAACAGCTTTAAGGAGGAAAAATGGACTTTATAAAAACAAAAGATTTAGAAATTGGAAAATGTTACACTCAAACGAAAAATAAGTTTTTAGTAGGAACAGAACTTGAAGGATTTAGAGAAGTTTATGTTTATCTTGGAAGAACTGATAGTAAAAATTTTTTGTGGGGTTATGTTGGACATCCAAGACATTTTCTTGAAAATCCTGAGTGGGTCGCAGATACTTATTGGAAAGAAAAAACTATTTACGATAACTTAAAGACTACAAAGAATAACAAGAAAGTAAGTAAATTCACTTTCGAAGGATATCTTCCAATAAATAATATAACATTAAATTTTAATAAACTATCTGATGAAACAAAAGATAGAATCGAAAAAGCAGTTAAATACAGATAACAAAAAAGAGAGGTTTTTACCTCTCTTTTTTAGCTTACTCTTTTCTTTATTTTTGCATTAGTTGTTAAATACTCATTATCCATTTTATGAAATAGGGTGTCATAATCAGGAGTAACTTCATAAACAACTGGATTTCCACCAAACATTAAAGCAGCTTTCATAGCATACTTTTTAGCAGATAAAAGACTAGTTGTAATAAAGACCATATCTTTATGTTTATCTCTAAAACCTTCTCTTAAAATTCCAGTATCAGTAGAAGCTTTTATTTCATCAATTTTAAAAAAATCAGTAGTTCCGTGATAAAATGTAAGATTTTTCATCTTCTCATTTTCTTCATACTCTTTAAGTTCAACAAAATTATCTCTCATACGCCTCCAAAATTAAATTAATTACCACCACATATAATGAACTAAAATAGCCCAAAGTTCACAAGCCTTTGTAAGACTTTTATGAGCCCTTTCTGATACAATCTGGTCTGCAGAATATTTATTTTTAACATAATACAAAGACCACTTCTTAACCTTTTCAATAGCTTCTCTTTGAGTATATTCTTTGTCATTATAAGTAATTTTATGATAATCAAGGTCAACAATATCCTTAGCTTCATCTAAATACATAGAGCATCTAGTATAAAGCCATTCAGCAAAAGAAGAATCAAGATTCCAAGTTTCTCTCGCATCAAAGCCATAAATTTTTCTCTGCTTCTTCCACTTTCTTCTTCTTTTATCTTTTTTGTCTGTAAAATTAACACCATAATTTTCTGGCTTAATTCCAGCATCATCCAAGTATTTATTTCTTTGAACTATATTTTTCTTAAATTTACTCATAAAATTTTACTCCAAAATAGTAAGTTCTTCTTTTGCACTTTCCTTGAAATCTTCTTCAAGCATATCAATAGCTTCGTCAAAACCCATTCCTTCAATAATTATAGTATTGTTAGGACTACCATCTCCACTTTTCCAAGAAGTCCTTCCAATATCAATCCGAAAAGATATCTCAGCTTTTTCATTTCTATAAAAGAAAACGTAAATATCTTCTCTATTATCATTATAAATATTTTTAACTAAAACACTTAAATCAATTACTTCTTTAGGAATATCTCTATACACAAAAGTATCTCTTGTCTTTCCACAAATATTAATTTCTTCAGAATCTATTTTAACTGAAGGATATTCGTCTGTATTTGATATGAAAGAAAAAGAATTGTCTTCATAATCTCTTTTCATTGAAACTCTAGAATAATTTTCTAAAAGTTTAGTACCAAGTGTTTTAATCCTATTAAGTTCTCTTTCGTAATCCATAATCGGCTCCTTTATATATATTATAAACTTTTTTTAATATTTTTTCAATTATAAAACTTTTTAAATTTATAGAAAAACAGTGTAAAATGTGTTATTATAAATATATAAAGATAGTTAAAGGAGACTTAACATTAATGAATATAAATATACAAGAAAAGCAAAATATTGGAACAAATTTTAATAAAGATAATATATACTTAGGCTTTATAAATACAAAACCAAACAAAATAATTTCAACTGAAGAAGTAGATGTATTTTATAAAGAAGGAAGCTTTTACAAAAGATTTGTAGATGATGGAACAAAAATGTATGAAGAAATATTAAAAGGAGATGGTTCTGACGGAAAAGGAACTATTTCAGATATTACTTCTATCTGGGAATATTACAATGAAGACAAAGTTATAGAAATAAAAACAGATGATATTTGGATTATAGGTGTAGAAGATATTAATCCAATTAAAAAATATCAAAAAGACCATAGAGGAAAAATCCATATAGTTTTTTAAAGTCTAGGTAAAAACCTAGGAGGAAAAAGTTATGAAATTTGTAAAAATATACAAAAAAGAATTAAAAAACATAATAAAAGAACACAAAGGTTGTTCCACTTATTGGAAAAATAACGATATTTCTGGTTTATTTAAAATCGTAGAAGGAAAAGAAATAGTCGGACTTATTTCAATGAGAAACAAAAAGAACTGTCTTTTTATTAATATGATAGAAATATTTGAGAAAAACAAAGGATACGGAGGAGAAGCTGTTTCCGCTCTTAAAAAAATATCAACAAAAGATATTAAAGGTATTCCTGTAACTGAAGCCGAAACTTTTTGGCAGAGAAACGGTGCTAAATTTGATAAATCAATATATTTTACAATAAAGAAACAAAAGGAGATTTAAATGGCAAAATACACCCCAAATTATAACGACAATAAATATAATGTAAATCTTTTAAAATATGATTTTGAAATTTGTGATTGTTCTTTTGATTCTGAAGACTATATAAAACTTGAACCAAGCGAAGACTTAAGAGAAATATTTAAAAAAGACAATTTGCTTCAGGATGAAGATAATGGCTATGATAATTATCTTCACGTTTATATAGATGAAGAAGATAACAATAAATTCTCTGTTGCTTATGAAGACCTTCCTGAAATGCCTGATGTAGAGCTTGAACTTTCAAAAGAAGAAAAAGCACTCTTTAAGAAAATTTTAAAAAATTATTTATAAGGAGATATAAAAAATGAGAGACCCAAAAAGAATTGATAAGTTTTGTAATGAGCTTGCAGAACATTGGAAGAAAGTTCCAGATTGGAGATTTGGACAGCTAATTTCAAATGTACTTGGGGAAGAATTTGCAGGAAAAGACATTTTCTTCCCAGAGGAAAAGGAAATGATGGCAGCATTTGACCATTATTTTGAAAAACACGGATATACAAAAAGAGAGGATTAACCTCTCTTTTTTGTTATTTAAAATAACTTATATCAAGTATATTGTTTTCTTCGTTAGAATCTTTATTGTATTCAATTACAGCTTTTAGAGAAGCTCCTTTAACCCTATTTATTTTATTAGTATCTATTTTCACTTTTATAAGTTTAGAATCAAGAGGGTTAAGTTCTTCAATGTTAATACATTCTTTTAAATTAGAAAATTTTTCATTGCTATAAACAACTTTAACTTTAAAATCTCGAATACAAATATTCCCAAGATTAGAAATAGTTATATAAACAGTCGCATCATTAGTATCAAGGTCTTCAATAAAAGCTCTAGATACACATAAATCGTAATTTTTCTCAAACTCTACATCATAAAAAAGGTCTTTATGTATAGGAACTTCATAATATTCCCCATATTTATTAATTTTATATGTAAAACCATCTGAAAGCTCTGATTCATCTATTTTGTCATCTATAAGATAATTTTTTTCAAAATCACCATTTAATTTTTCAATAAATCTATATTCTCTATTGTCAATAACTTCTGTATCATTATTTATAACTTCAATTTTATTTAAATTAAAATAGAGTATAAACAAAAAAACAAAAAGAAAAGAAAATGAAAAAATAGATATAAGAACAGCTTTAAATAAATAAAGTTGGCTATCTTCTTCTTTTAGTTTTCTCTTGAATACCCTATAAAGAATAATAAAAAATAAAAAAAGAAGAAAAGTAATCTCAACAAGAGAAATTACAACACCGCTCCAATATGTAGTTTTTTGTAAAGATTCTAAAGAATAAATAAAATCATTCATAAAAACTAATCTCCTATTAAAGCTTTTTCCACATTCTCTTTTCTTCATAAGAAGTATTTATAAACATATGCTTTTGCAAAAATAAAGGAAGAGTCGCTTCACAAAACATAGTATCAGCACCAAAATTTATGGCATCTGTCTCAATGGCTTTTAAAAGGATAGTCGCAATTCCCCTATTTCTATACTTTTCTAAAGTATAAAGATTAGAAATATAAACAGTTTTTCCATTTTTAGAATACTCATTTGGAAAAATGTATGAAAAAGTAGCAGTAGCAATAGCTGCAAGTTCTTTCCCTATATAAATTCCATAAGTCTGAGTTCTTGGACTATTTATTTTAGAACCATCAACAAAATTCTTAGCAAAATCTTTATCGAATTTTGATGAAAAATTATTGTCTTTTGCAAACTCAACAAGGTCTTTTAAATTTTCTTTTGTTAATCTATAATTATCCATACAAAAACTCCTTAATCAACAGGAATCATTAAGTATTTTTTACCATCAATTATCTGATAGCTAGCTTCTTTATTGTCTAAAAGCATATTAATTTTATTTAAAAGCTTATTTAAATTTTCTTCTTCAGTATTTTCGATTGAAGAATCTTCTTTTAATTCTTTAGTATTAGTCTCATCTTCAATAATCTCTTCTTTAGAATTATTTTCTTCCAAATCTGTAATATCTGTCAAATCTGTATTAATTTCTTTTTCTGTATTTTTTATAATAGAATTGTTTTCTGTAATTTTTTCATCTATCTCAAGATGACCATTACTTTCATTTACTGTTTCTTTTTCGTCATCCCCCTCATCTACACATAAATTACTGTCATCAAAAGTTTTAGTATTTTCGAATTCGTTGGAATAATTAATTTCTACTGAAGAAAGTTCAATATTTTGTTCTACTACATCTTTTTGATTATTTTGTTCAGATTCATTTGAATTAAGTTCTTCTAAAATTTTGTTTTCACATCCAAGAAACTCAGAAATAAAATTATCCCAAGTCTTAGTCTTATTCTTAGAAAATAAAGTAATTGTTGAATCATCACTACTTCTATCTGTAAAAGATGGATAAACAAATCCAAGTTCAGTAGGAGCAACAATAGAATCAAGTTCTCTAGCTTTTATTTCTTTAGTTTCTTCATAAACAGAAAGACCAGCTTTACTAAGTGTTACAGGACAAATACTACACATAATAAATGAATATACTTCATCTGACTCACCTGTCTTTATTTTGTCGCTAGTTTTTTCAGGAACGTCATAACTATCAATAGATATTGTTATAAGTGCTCTTGTGTACATATCCTTTAAAAAACTCTCAGATATCTTAGAAGCTAAGGTTTTTACAACTTCTTCATCTTTTAACTCATTTTTTAAAACATCTAATATCTTTTTAAGCTCTTTCGAATTTTCACTAGTAAAATCAAGGTCATAAGGTTTACCAGAGAAAAGTTTTTTGTGTATTTCTAAGAACTTATGAAAATCAGTTTCATTATCATCTCTTAAACTAAGTAAATTATCTTTTCTATAAAAAGAAACTTCTCCATCTCCATTAACATAAAAAGAATAGAACTTAGAGATATTTGTTTCCGTCTTCTTAAGTCTCTTTTTAATTTCCATTATATCAGTCTTATTCATATAAAAAATCCTTTCAGTCATTAATGTCTATATATAATATTCTTTTTTCTAGATTTTTCTCAAAAAAAAAGAAGAAAGTCAAAGCTTTCTTCTAAATTATAGACATATTAAATTTAAATATTTAAATATTTAAATATTTAATTAATCAAAAATTTCTCCGTAAGAGCCATTAATTCCATAGCCATAGTAGCCAAAATGAAGTTTGGAATTAATTTCATCCATATTTGATTCTTTCCAATCCCTCTTAAAATTTTTTACCATCTCTTCAGAATCTTCACCTTCATACTCAAGCTCTCCTCTAAAAATTTTAGATTCAATAAGGTTTTTAAGTTTCTCTTCACTAGTAGTCAAAAAAACAAGGTTAAATCTATCCTCGTCTTCCTGTTCCATCAAAAAATAAATCTGTTCTCTATCCGCCATAATATCTCCTTATTTAAAAATTAATCATTATCTTTAATTCCAAGAATAGACTTTAAATCACAAAGCTCAGGAAACTCTCCAACTTTTTCTTCAAATTCATTTTGAGCTTCAATAACTTTTTTAATAGTTTCTAAATTAAATTCATCGCTGCAGCATTCATAAATATCAAAAACTTCATCTCTTCCAAAGCCATCTCTAAACTCAGAAATGGAATAGTCATTATCAAGCTTTTGCTCAATTTTAAATTTTAAAGATTCAAGTTCTGCAAGTTTCTTGTTATAATTAAGAATGTCCTTCTCTAAAGATTTAGTTAAATTTTTACCCATAATACTCTCCTATTTAATCAAGTTTATTAAAAAATTCTGCAACATTATCTGCTGAAATATATTTCCTATTAAACATATCCTTAATAATAAGTTTTACGAGATATTTTGCAGGATGAGATTTACCATTTTCCCAGTCTTCAACAGTTCTGTAAGGAATTTCTAAAAGGTCAGAAAATTCTTTTCTAGAAAGACCTGTTTTTTCTCTAAAATTTTTAAAATTAAAACCCATAATTATGCTCCAATTGCCATTTTATATTCACTTTCAGAAAGTTCATAAATATAATCAATATCTTCAATATCTCCATCAGAAGTAAACAGATGTTCCTTTTCAGCTTTCATAAGAGCATCAGCTTCTGTTCCCTCACACTCAACAAAAATTGAATATCCGTTTGTCTTTCTAGTCTCAGGTGTAAAATTAACGTGAATATCAAAATATTTCATAATTTTCCTCCTTAGAATCATTAATATGTAGAACTAAATAATTATCACAATTTCCATTGCTTTCATTTATATAATTTTCATTACCAAGACTTTTCCACTCTTCACACACCTTATAGTGAATACAATCTTTTCTATTACAATCCATTTAAATTACCTCTTTAAACATTTCTTTGATATAATCATAATGTTCGCCTGTTTTTATACACAAACTGTATTGACATTTCTTTTCATCTTCATAAATATAAAATGAAGGCATTTTTGTTTCCATATTTGCAAAACAAAGAATTATTCCTTTGTCTGTAAAACCAACAACAATAGATGTAGTTCCGTGCTGATTTATAACTTCATCACCAATCTCAACATTTTCTTTATTTATTTCGTTTTCTTTATTCCAAATATATTCCATAATAAAAATCCCTTACTTTTCAAGAATTTCTTTTAAATAATCATAAAAATCATCATTAAAAAGAGCATAAGCTGCTTCTTCATCCCCATCACAATCTTCGGTAAGAATAATTTCAAAATAGTCTACCATAGCTTCAGCATTTTCTCTTACTTCTTCGCTCGTAAGCTTTCTTCCAAGAATTTTTGCTCCAACAGTCTTAATGTCTTTTTTAATTTCACTAACAGTCATTTCTTCCTCCAAATAAATAATCCTTATACATATATAATACAATAAAAACTCTCAAAAAGCAGTAATTTTAAAGACTTTTTCATATTTTTTTAATAAAAAACACCGCTAAAAAAGCGGTGTTTTCTTGTATTATTGAATTGTAATTTCGATGGGTTCTTTATAAACTTCATCTATATAACTATCTTCATCATTTTCAATTATTGAAAGCTCTTCTTCAGTAAGTTTTCTAGTAAAAATTCCAACAATACAATCTCCGTAAGGGTCTCCATCTCCACCTAAGTAAACATAAACAGTGTCACCCTGTTTACATTCACAGTTTGGAATTAGATATTTTTCAGTCCAGTCTTCATCAACATCAAATGGAGCATTTATAACAAATGGTCTCTGCCATTGTCCGTGGTCTCCACCTGTAATTGTTGTAAAATCTTCATCAAGATTAAAACTTACTTTTTCAACCCCAATTGTCGTTGTAAAAGCATCAAAGGTCTCTTCAACATAAACTGCCTGACCTTTAACTTCTAAAGTGTCAATAGTATCACTACAATGATTAATGAATCTAACTATACTCATAAAAATTACTCCTATTACTTACATTCTCTTCTAACTTTATCAAAGTGGATTTTATTAAGCTCACGAATAAGCTCATAAGCTCTAATAACCTCTTCATCATCAGAATATAAAGAATACTCATAAATAGGAGAACCGTGATAAGAAGTATCCTTAACAAAGAAAAGACCTCTCCTTCCTGTGTCATTGTTCTTATCGTCAGCATCCAAAATTACCATATCAGATGTTCTTGGAATGCCAAAAGCTTCTTTAACAGCTCCCATAGTCTCATCATAACCAATTTCTATTGTTACTCCATATCTAATCTCTTTGCCTTTTACAGTCATAACATATTTCCTCCTAAAAAAATTATATAATTATTATATAAAAAAAGAAGAGCTAATATTAGCTCTTCTTAATTTTTTTAAGAAACTTTTCTCATACAACAATTTTTGTACTTTTTACCACTGCCGCAAGGACATTTATCATTTGGATAAACCTTCTTATCAATTTTTCTAATAGTCTTTGGTTTTTCCATCTTATTAGTAGAAGTAGCTTTCATAACTTCTTCTCTTTCAATTTTTTCCTGCTTCTTAACTCTATATAAAGCTCTTAAAGTATCCTTGTTAATATTTGAAATCATATCATTAAAAAGGTCATAACCAGCAATTTTGTACTCAACCTTAGGGTCTCTCTGACCATAAGCCTGAAGTCCAATACCTTGCTTAAGCTGGTCCATATCATCAAGCTGCATCATCCACTTAGTATCAATAACTCTTAAAAGAACAATTCTCTCAATTTCTCTAATTTCTTCTGTTTCAAATTCTTTTTCTTTCTCTTCATAAAGATGTGTCATCTTAGAAGTTAAGTATTCTATAAGCTGCTTCTTATTCTTAGACTGAATATCTGAAAGATTAAGAGGAGAAACATTAAAAATATCTAAAAGCTGAGAATTTAAATACTCTAAATTGTCTTCATTCGAATTATCAAAACCATTCTGAACAATTTCTTCAACAATTTCAGAAATCATATTAATAATATATTTTCTAACATCTTTACCCTGAAGAACTTCGTTTCTCTTTCCATAAATAATTTCTCTTTGTTCATTCATAACTTGGTCATACTCAAGGACATTCTTTCTGATACTAAAATTATTGCTCTCAATTTTCTTCTGAGCATTTTCAATAGTCTTAGAAAGAAGCTTATGATGAATCTCCTGTCCATCAGGAACTCCCAAATTATTAAATGTATTTTGAAGCTTTTCTGAACCAAAAAGTCTCATAACATCATCTTCAAGAGAAATATAAAAAATAGATTGTCCAGGGTCTCCCTGACGACCTGAACGTCCTCTAAGCTGATTATCAATACGACGAGATTCGTGACGCTCTGTACCAATAATAAGTAAGCCACCAGCTTTTCTTGCTTCATCATCAAGCTTAATATCAGTACCACGACCAGCCATATTAGTTGCAATAGTAACTGCACCGTGAATACCAGCATCAGCAACAATTTGAGCTTCTAATTCGTGATATTTAGCATTAAGTACATTATGCTTAATACCCCTCCTACTAAGCATTTTACTAATAAGTTCACTTGTCTCAATTGTAATAGTACCAACAAGGATTGGCTGACCAGTAGAATGAGCCTCAACTATCTTTTCAATAATTGCCTCATACTTTTCTTTCTTAGTCTTGTAAACCATATCCTGTTCATCAATCCTAATCATAGGCTTATTAGTAGGAACACAAACAACATCCATTCCATAAATATCTCTAAATTCCTTTTCTTCAGTAAGGGCAGTACCTGTCATACCAGCTTTCTTTTCAAACTTGTTAAAGAAATTCTGGAAAGTAATAGTAGCAAGAGTTTGAGACTCCTTTTTAATCTTAACGTGTTCCTTAGCTTCAATAGCCTGATGAAGACCATCTGAAAATCTTCTACCTTCCATAACACGTCCAGTAAATTCATCGACAATTAAAACTTCATCATTTCTAACAATATAATCCTTATCTAAGCTCATTAAATTATGAGCTCTTAAAGCAAGAGTAATATTATGCTGAAGCTCTAAATTTTCAAAATCAGAAAGATTATCTACGTGGAAGAATTTCTCAGCCTTTTCCACACCCTGAGCAGTAAGATTTACAGTTTTATCCTTCTCACTTACAGTAAAGTCACCATCTTCTTCATCTTCAACTCCCATAAGATAATCCATCTTAGAAAGTTCCTTTTTATCAGAACCTCTTTTTAACTGTCTAACAAAAATATCACAAGCTTCATAAAGTTTAGTAGACTTTGCTCCAGCTCCTGAAATAATAAGAGGAGTTCTTGCCTCATCAATTAAAATTGAGTCAACCTCATCAATAATAGCATAATCAAGACCACGAAGAACGCACTGTTCCTCTTTAATTGCCATATTGTCTCTAAGATAATCAAAACCAAGCTCATTATTAGTTACATAAGTAACTCCGCAATCATAAGCCTTCTTTCTCTCATCAGGTCTTAAATCGTTAGTAATACAACCAACACTAACACCTAAAAATTCTAAAATCTTACCAAGTTCAACAGCGTCTCTCTTTGCAAGATAATCATTAACAGTAACAATAAAAACTGTCTTTCCACTAATAGCATTTAAGTAAGCAGGAAGAAGTGCTGTCTGAGATTTACCTTCACCAGTCTTCATTTCCGCAATTCTGCCTTGATGTAAAATAATACCACCAAAAAGCTGAACTCTAAAATGCTCTTGATTTATAAGTCTTCTAGTAGCTTCTCTAACAACAGCAAATGCTTCAGGAAGAAGCTGCTCTAAAGTTTCTCCATTATTATATCTAGTCTTAAACTCTTCTGTTTTATTCTGTAAAGCACTATCGTCAAGAGACATCATATAATCTCTTAAATCTTCAATCTTTTTTACAGTAGAATTAAGTCTTTTTAATTCTCTTTCACTATGAGTTTTAAATAATCCCATAAATATCTCCTTTTTTCAATATATCAAGGTATATAATATAACACTAAAAAATAAAAAGCAATAAATTTGACGATTACTTAAGCATATTTGTTAACATTTTCTAGAAAAACATTAAAAGAATTAAAATTAATATGCTAACTAAACAATTAAAGACATATAATTTAAAAGATATAATTTTTAGGAGGAATATATGGAAGAAAAGAAACTAAATCCTGCAGATAAGTATTATTTCAAAGTCCAAGACGTTGAAAGAAAAAGTTGTGGATATAGAACTCACACAACTTCTGTAAAAGGAGTAACTTTATACGATAAAGAAGATTTTATAAAAGCAGCTCGTCACGCAAACAAAAAAGCAGCTAATGAAATTATTTTAACAAAAGTTGAAATTTTAGATGAAATGCCTTATGCAAAAGAGACAGTTTCATTTGGAGAAAAAACAACTAAATTTGTTAAAAATGGAAAACTTTTAAGTTTTGCAGATGATATAACAGCTGAAGGAGTAGAGTCTCACAAAATTATATATTTCAAAGATTTTGGAATATATATTGATGCTAAAGACAAAGAAATAAGAGAATATAAAAAAGGAGAGCTTTAAAAGCTCTCCTTTTTTTAAAATCCAGTCTGTCTAGACTCAAACCTTATAGGTCTTTTAGTTCTGGTATTCATTCCATCGCCTACAACAATAACTTCATAATTAAAATCACCCTTGTAAGGAACTTCAACAACTTTAATAGTTACATCTCCGCAGAAATCTTCTATAAGACAAGCACACCACCCATCTTTTGTAAGATATTTTTCTGAAAAAGAAGGATTGTATTTATCAATTTCAAGTTTATCAAAAACTCCAACCATTCCAGCGTCAGCACAAAAAGAACCAATCTCATTAGGCTTTTTTCTGTTCATATTAAAGACACCGCAGCTCCAATCTCCATAAAGAGTGTCATGAGTAATGCAGTTAAGTCCTAAAACTTCCATACATTCTCCGCAATAACACTTTTCCCAGTCAGATTTATTATCTTCTCTCCATTTTAAGACTGCTTTATCATATTCCTCATAGTCTTTAAGATAAGCTTCACTTTTTCTATTCTTTTTATCATAATCGGGATAATCGCAAGCATCGTTAAACTTAAAAAAATCTTTTCTATCTGGATAAGTAGACATATCAGTCCCTGTATCTTTTGTTACATAACAAGGGTCTGTGATTACAATATCGCCATCAAAGTGCATAGTTTCAGAATCTATATATCTTTCATAAAGATTAATAGTACCTCTTCTTTCACTATAAGCTGGATTATCGTAATACATCTTAGAAATATCTTCATCAATTCCAAACTTTTTCATATATTCTCTACTTCTCTCAAGCCCAATCTCTTCACCATTTTCGTCAAGAGCATCAGCAATAAGAAATTCAACAATCATTTCAAGAACATAAGAACCTTTTTTTATCTCGTTAATAGTTTTTTTAAGTTTAGTACCTTTAGAATATTCTAAAGACTCCAAAGTCTTAACAAGATGTCTTTTTGCCTTATCTACTTTTTCCCACTCTTCTTTTGTTTTCTGCTCAGCCCATTCTCTTGTCATTTATTTTTCCTCCTAAAAATACTTTTATACTATTTATTATATCATAATTAAGCCTATTTAAAAAGAATTAAAAACAAAAAAACATAAAAAGAGAGGTTTAAAACCTCTCTTTTTTATATTTAAAATTTATTAAATTTATTTTTCATCATTGAAGAATTCTTCTGAGTGAAGTATACGTTCTTTAATTTCTTCTATATCGTCATCATCATCAAAAAACTCTTCTGTAACCTTATTAGAAGGTTTATTATAATTAACTGTTTTTGTTGGTGCCTCAGTTTTATTATTTAATCTTTCTGTGCAAAAATTTGCCAGTGCAGCATATACACAGCTTTCAAGTCCAACTAAAAACTCTAACTTGCTTCCAAAAGTATGTTCGACTTCTGCAAGTGCAGCACTAGTTTCAGCGTCAAACCCTGCACTCAAATCTAGTTTAGTAGAATTTGTTAACTTACCCTCATTATATTCTGAACTCTCTGTTAATCTTACCATAATAATCTCCTATTTTTATCTAATATTTAAAAAGGAAAATTAAATTTCCTTATCCCCAACCTTTTTCATAATCTTCCAAATTGATACATATGTGACACAATTCACCATCAACATCTGAAAGCCCTCTCATAGCCTCTTCTGAATTATAAACAATAAGCAAAAGCCCATATTCATACTCATAAGAATCTTCAACTATGTTGTACCATTTACTATCTGTAATACTTTCAAGATACTTAGAACCTTTCTCATAAGCAATTTTATATTCTTTATCGGTCATATTTTCCTCCAAAAAAATAAATGCTACATACTTAATAGTATTATAGCATTTATAAGCCTTTTTTGCATTAATAACATTAGTTTTTATTTAAAATATTCTTAATTTTAATAGCAAAATTATTCTTTCCTGAATTTACTTTAAATTTAAAACCAGTGATTCTATTAATAGCACCTTTATATAAATAATCTTTAGTGTTTGTAAACTTCTTTATATTTGCGTCAATATATTTTTCTTTTCTAATTAAAAGACTATCTTTAGCATTTATTCCTTTTTGTTTCGCTCCATCTACAATATTTTCCATTTTTCCATTAAAAGAAGCATCAAGTTCATCAACTTTTCTAACAAAATCAGTAAGTGTGGAAACAGTAAGTGTAAGGTCTGAAGCAATAATTGCAATTAAAATAAAAGCAATAGGTTCATATAAAATATGAGGAATACTATCTACCATCGAAACGATGTAAGGAATTAAATACTTAGGAATAAAAATTCCAGCAACACCAAATCCAAGAGTACAGAATAAACAAACTTTTCCTTGGAAATTTAAAGGAAACATACTGTAATCCCACCAAGCAGCGTGAAAAACTTTCTCTAAAATAGTTGCTGTAACATACTCTAAAATAGCACTACCAACACAAGAAATAATAAATATTCTAATCGCATAATGGCTATTATTTATACTTAAATAAGGAATTTTATCAACCAGTACTGTAACTATTAAGGCTCCAAAGCCATAAATAGGACAAAGAGGTCCGTGTAAAAATCCTCTTCTACTCCATTCTCCATATTGGAATAAACAAAAAAAACTTTCCCAAAGAAAACCCAGAACAGAGTAGATAACAAACAAAATTATATACTTTGAAAACATTTTTCCAACTCCTAAAAATTTTTCGCACTAAATATGATACATTATTTATCTTTTTATAGCAACAAAAAAAGAGCGGAATATTTCCACTCTCTTTTAAAAAATGTTCTAGAACATATTATTGATTATTTTGTATATCTTTTCTTTCTGGAACATTTTCAAAGTTTTCTCCATTAAAATCAGGAGGATTTTTTCCGTCAAAATTCATATTTTGCCCATCTGGATTAAAATCCTTATCAAAAGTTCCATTGCCCATTCCATTTCCATTCTTCATACCTCCAAACATTAAGTTATCTGGACCTGAAATCCCAGCATTATTTTCTACTACATCTTCATTGATATAGCACTTGTTATCATAATCTATTCCAGCGTCTCCACCTGCTTGTTTAGCATTTATAATAGTAAATCCACCAACAATATTAATATCTCCATTAGAATCAAGACCATCAACCCCAGCATTAATAGTATGATTACCTCCTAAAATATTAATAGCATAAGTAAACTCATCTTTATAAAGCCCATCAGAATTAGCAGCATTTACAGCATCATCCGTCGATGAAATAGTAGTATTTCCATTAATAAAATTAACAATACTTCCTTCAAAACCTTCATTGCAACTTTCAATAGTAATATTTAATTCTTTAGAATCTTCTTTTCCAATAGTAAGTATTCTGTCTGAATGAATAGCATCGTCTCCAGCATTTATAGTAATATTACCATTATAAATAAAAAGGTCATATCCAGAATTTATAGCATCATTAGAAGCAAAAATATTTAAATTTAAATCTCCATCAATTACAAAACTTGTTAAAGAATTATTCCCAGATTTGATTCCGTTTTTTGTATTTCCATAAATATTTAAATCGCCACTACCTGTTAAATAAACATCAGCTCCATCTTTTATCTTTATTGCACACCCATCAAAATCTTCTAAACCATCATTAGAAATATCTTCATTATCTGTTAAAGTTACACTTCCTTCTACAATAATTTTTACCTGACTATTTTTTCCTATATTTAAAGTTGAAGAATTTATTGAAGTTAAATCTAAGTCTTTTAATATAAGTACAACATTTTTAACATTATCTTCTATCTTTATGCTTCCATTATTGGATGTCCCCGTTATTAGATAAGAACCACTCTTATCAATTTCGATATTATTAGAATCATTAACAATAATCGTTTCAATGTCTCCCTGAACTAAATCTTTAGAAGTATTAATATCTTTAGCATAAACTACATCTAAAGGATTTTCTTCAAGCTCTACATTATTTTGAGATTGATTTTCATTCATAGGTCTGTTACCAAAAGGTCTTTCTTCTAAGGAAGAAGTTATACCAACTTTTGTAAATATACTTGTTCTTAAAGGAGAATCAATTGATATAAAAGATATAAAACAAGCAGAAGAAATAAATATTCCAAAAATTAAACCAATTAAAAATTTCTTTTTCATAAAACCTCCGTTTTTTATTTTTTATTTATTGTAAAAGATGAAAAATAAATTAAAATCTATTTCACATTTTCCTCACGAAATATAAGACTTAACAAAAATTTCACAAATATTAAGCTGTTAATCCACTTTAAAATACAATTTAAAAATGATAAAACATAGAATATATAAAGGATAAAAATATCTAAAAAAACAACAATAAATAAAAAGAAAGGATTTTTTTATGGAAAAATTTAAATTTTACTATGAACCAAAGGAAGAAACAGATATTAAGTCTTTCACAATTTCAATTGAAGAAGAAGACAAAAAATATAAAGTAAAAGTAGTAAAAGAAGTTGTAGAAAATAATGAAATTGTTAAAATAAAAAATAAAAACTATTACGAGAATATCGATAAAATTATAAATAAAATTAATTCTATCGATTTTGAAAATAAAAAAACTTTAAAAGGTTTATATCCTTTAGTTGTAAAATATGGAGAAAAAAAGATTGAAGCAAATTCATTAAATGAAGTTGAAGATATATGCAAACTTCTCAAAGTAAAAGAACTTCTAAGTATGCATATTGAAGATATAAAAGATATAAAAACATTTTTAAGTAACTAAAAAAGAGAGCTAAAAGCTCTCTTTTTTTATTTGACTTCATAAATAAAAGTAGTGTAGATACCATGAGAGATATCGTGTTCTACTATATAATTTTTAAGTCTTTTGCAGATATCAGCAACAAGTTTATTGTGTTTTACTTGATTTAAGTCCTTTGTTACTACCTTATCCACAAATATTAAATTTTCGTTGTTTTGGTCCATAACTCTTTCCTCATTACCTGTTATAATCGAACATATAAAAAGTTGTATAAAAACAAACTTTATATACCCCAACTTCCGACATAACATCCTTAATTGCATTTCTAATTTTAGAAAGGTGCTTGGAAATATCGCTTCCTCTGAATTCAAAATTCTGTTCACACAGATAATGTTGTTCCTTTTTACCTTCCTTAATAGATAAAAATGCCATAAATTTAGTAGTCATTATGAAATCATTAGGTTCATAGTGCTCAAGGTCAATATCATGCGTATAAAGCTTGATATCTTTTCTGTGGCACTTCAAATCACCATTTGTTTCAACATTCAAAATCATTTCTGTTCCAACATTCTTAAGATATTTGTCTTTACGCATAATATTATTCCTCCTAACTTTTAAATTACCATTAATAAAATGGCAATAGTAAATATAGCCAAACTGCACAATCCCCGAAAAATGACATCGAATTTCATACATTCCTCCTGAAAAAATTTCTTAATATATTATACTTTAAAATAAATAAAAATATACAAAAAAATAAAGAGGTCTTTTTAGACCTCTTTATTTTAAGTTAAGTCTTTCTTTAAAAAGTTCTTCGTTACAATTTAAAATCAAATCTTCAGGATAATTAATATCGTTTAAAAGTTTTATTGAATTTTCAAAGTTTCCAACTTCTAGAGAAAAATGAGCATCGCTTCCAAGAACAATTAAAGCTCTCATATCTTTTGCTGTATTAATCCAATATTTAAGTCTATCAGCACTTCCTCCAGTATTTGAAATAAGAGAAGATTCATTAACCTCAAGTAAAATATTATTTTTAACTGCCATAAAAACAATACTGTCTAAAAACTTTTTATGACTATCATTTAACCCTTCTCCGTATTTCTTATGATTAATCATATTAAGTTCTCTTTCAATATGTGCAAAAGTTGTATAATATGGAATACTATCCTCAAACATATTGTAAACATCATTATAATCAAGGACTTCTCGTTCAATTCCAAAACTATGAAAACCTATAGGTCTATATCTAAGTTCAGAAACCTTATTCCAATATTTTCCCCTTTCAGGATATTGTCCTAAATTAAATTCAGCACTAGAAATAACTTCTACCCCTAAAACATCTTTAAAAGCATTAATTCTTTCTTCCATATATCTATTTCTAGTATTTTCATTCTTTTTATAATTTTCTGTACCATCTTGATAATAATGGTCAGTAATTGCAATATATTTTAAACCTCTTTCTTTAGCTACTCTTAAATTTTCCTCTATAGTAGAGTATGCGTGAAGAGAAAATATTGTATGAGTATGCATATCCGCAAAAATATCGCTTTGTTTAATCATAAAAAACTCCTTTAATTTTTATACATATATTATAATCTAAAATTAAGTCAAAAAAAAGAGAAAGATAAACTTTCTCTTTAATCTTCGCCCCAAGCGTGATATTCAATTTGTAGTCCAGGGAAAATAACTTCAGCAATGTGATAAATATTTTCTTTAGACCTACTTACACAATACTCTCCAATATCAATAGCTGCGTGACTTGGCATAACATCAGCATCAAACTCACAGATAATAACCTTGTCTCCGTATCTTTTTAGTGAATAACAAGCACATTCCATACTAAAAATCCTTTCCTTAACAAATTTCACATCCATAACTTGTTCCAATTCTTGAAGCACCAGCTTCAATCATTTTTATAGCATCTTCAGAAGTTCTAATTCCACCGCTAGCCTTAACCTTAACATTATCTCCAACTGTTTCTTTCATAAGTTTAACATCATGAACAGTTGCTCCACCTCCAGCAAATCCAGTAGAAGTCTTTACAAAAGCAGCACCAGCCTTCTCTGCAGCTTCACAAGCCTTAACTTTTTCTTCATCATTAAGAAGACAGGTTTCAATAATAACCTTTACAATAGCAGGCTTAGAAGCAGTTACAACCTTCCTAATATCCTCTTCAACTCCTTCCCAATCGTGAGCCTTGGCCATACCAAGATTAATAACCATATCAATTTCACTTGCTCCTCTATTTACAGCATCCTGAGCTTCGCTAGCTTTTGCAAAAGTGCTCATAGCCCCAAGAGGAAAACCAACAACACAACAAGTTTTAACATCACTACCTTTAAGTAAACTTGAAACATAATAAGCATAACAACTATTTACACAAACGCTTGCAAAATCATTTTTTAAAGCCTCTTCACAAAGTTTTTTAACATCTTCTTTAGTGGCTGTAGGTTTCAAAAGTGTATGGTCTATATATTTGTTCAAATCCATAAAAAATCCCTCCAAAATTAACTTTATACCTATATTATACACTATTTTTAATCATAAAACTAGACAAAATAAAAGAAAACCACTGTTATTAAGCGGTTTTCTTGTCGAATTTAAATAAATTATAAGCATTTTGATTTGTAATTCTAATTACTTCATTTGGCTCAATCTTCTTAATATCTGCAATAGTTAAAATTACATATTCAATATAACTTGAATTATTAGTTTTTCCTCTAAAGGGAAAAGGAGTTAAATATGGAGCATCAGTTTCTAAAAGAATTCTTTCTATCGGAGTCTCTTTAATAGCTTCTCTAAGCTGTACATTACTCTTATAAGTAATAGTTCCACCAACTCCAAGATAAAGACCTTTATCAAGATAATAAGAAGCTTCTTTTACTCCATAAGAAAAACAATGCATAACACCTTTTATCTCATCAAATTTGTCAAAAATTTCTCTAGTAGGAATAATTGCATCTCTTGAATGAAGAGAAACAGGCTTTTCCAAATCTTTAGCAAGAAGAAGCTGTTTTTCTAAATATTTCATCTGATATTCAATAGCTTTAGGACCTTTAATCTCACAATCTTTTTTACCAAAGTTATTGTGATGAAGGTCAAGACCAATTTCTCCAATCCCAACAAGTTTTTGATTTATAAGCTGGTGAATAAATACATTCCAATTATCTTCAGAAGTCTTTTTTCCAACAAAATCTTCTTCTAAAACATAAGCATCATTAGGAAAGAAACCAATCATTCCATACATATCTTCATAATAACTAATAAGTCTAAGCGTTTCAGTATTAGACTCAATATCTGTTCCAAGTGTAATAATTTTATCATTTGTTTTAAACATCTCATTAATAAGCTTCAAATCATTTATTTTTTTATGGTTATAATGAGAATGTGTATCAATCCATTTTTCCATAAAATTTCAACCTCTATATTTCAATCTTTTATAACTGCTAGTAGTTTTAAAACCGTATTTTTTAGCAAGATATATACTTTTATTATTATCTCTATTTACAAGCCAAATAAACTTCTTATTCTTTAAATCTTCTGTCTCTGACACAGTTTTAAACATTCTATCTATCATTTTTTCAGACAAATTCATACCTCTAAAACTCTTATCAACACAAATAGCCACATACACTCTATTAAATGTTTCATCATAGAGTTCACAATATGCAGCAGGTTTATCATCTATATATAAAACTTCTCGATAGAGAATATCCGAAGAATCAACAGGTTCTCTTCCATCTTCTATACTCATAAAGACCTTTTCTTTGTATGTTAAAGAAAGGTCTATCTCACAGACATCCCTAAAAAGTGTTTTTGTTGGTTTAAAAGCTTTTTTATATCTTCTCATATTTAAAATATAACACAAATTAAAAACAAATACTAGCAAAAAAACTTAAAAGTACATATAATATATATGTTAGATATATTAAAAAGGAGATTTGTTATGAAATTAGAAGATATTGGGTTTTACACTTTAAATGATGAAAGAGCAATGAATGTTTCAAAAACATCTAGAATGCAAAGATGCGAACTTATTTTAACTGACGCTTGTAATTTTAGATGTCCTTATTGTAAAGGACTTAGAAATGATTGTAAGGGAACAATATCACTTGAAAGAGCAAAAGAAATAGTAGATTATTGGTGCAAAGATAATCTTAAAAATATAAGGTTTTCAGGTGGAGAACCAACAGTTTGGAAAGACCTTGTTGAACTTGTTAAATATACTGAATCTAAGGGAGTTGAAAGAATTGCAATTTCAACTAATGGATATTCTGATTTTTCACTCTATAAAGAATTAATAGAAGCAGGAGTAAATGATTTTTCAATTTCTCTAGATGCCTGCTGTGCTGATTTTGGAGACAAAATGAGTGGAGGAGTTGTAGGTTCTTGGGAAAAAGTTACTGAAAATATTAGAAAGATTGCTAAACTTTCTTACGTAACTCTTGGAGTTGTTGTAACAGAAGAAACTGTTAAAGACCTTGCTAAAACAATTAATTTTGCAGCATCTCTCGGTGTAGCAGATATCAGAATTATTTCATCTGCTCAGTATAACACTCTTCTTGAAGGAGCAAAAGAAGTAGATGAAACAGTTTGGAAGAAGTATCCAATTCTAAAATATAGAATTGAAAACATAGAAAATGGTAGAAATGTTAGAGGATTAAAAGAAACTGACTCTCATAGATGTGGACTTGTTCTTGATGACTCTGCAATAGCAGGCTCTTTCCACTTCCCTTGCATTATTTATATGAGAGAAGGGGGAAATCCTATAGGAAAAGTATCAGAAAATATGAGAGAAGAAAGGGCTTTATGGAGCGAAAATCACGATACACACAAAGACCCAATATGTAAAAGGAATTGTCTTGATGTTTGTATCGATTATAATAATAAATACCAAAAGTTTAGAATTGTAAAACAAAATAAAGTTCCACATATTGATTCAACTTTATTTACATATGACCTTTGGAATGCTGGAAGTGTACACGACCTTGGAATAGAACATTTTAGATTTGAAAACTTAAGTGACCATAAAGAAAAGATAAAAGAAAATCTAATAGGCTTTTGTTTTGGAGAAGAACTTGCCTGTCGTCCAAAAGAAAATGAAGTAGCTTTAATGTATGAAAAAGAGGATGGAACAAAATTTTGGTTCCATATTAGAAATTCAGAATTTGTAGAAATTTTCTGTAAAGGAGATTTAGGTTAATGTTTATAAAAATTGACAATATCGAAGATTATGTAAATAAAAATTTACAAAACAAAGAAATTTTCCTTGCTAAAAAATCTTCTAGAATTATCGCAAGAGATGGTATTTTAGGAGAAGAAATTAAAACTTTTGTTGAAAATGGAACAGTAGAAACAATAAATAAAGTAAAAGAAGCAAATGGACAAATAGATGTAGTAATCACTAATGCAAATATTGATGGTTCTCCAATAATCGATAAAAACGGTAATATGAATACATATATAATTCCATTTGAAACTTTCGATAAAAAGTATGAGTTTGATTTTGAATCAAAATATGGGAATATTTATAAACCAAAAGGAGAAGCTCAGAAATTCGTTGAGATTTCTGAAGATATAGAAATTTTAGCTTCTTGGGGAGAAAAACAATATTTAAAAAGTGGTTCATTTTTAAATATTTCGAATAAGGAAGATATATACGGAATAGCAAGAGAAGAATTTTTAAAGACATATAAAAAAGTCTAAACTAAAAAATGTCTTTCTAAGACCGCTAAATTAGCGGTCTTTTTTTTTGAAAAAATAAAAAGGAAGGGTGGAAACCCTTCCTTAATCTTTCTCAAAATCTTCTTTGGTAAGAATAGTTAAAACATCTTTATCTATATCAGGTAGCGAAACAATTCTAGAAGCTTGATTTGTAATAGCTTTTTCAAGTAAATTTCTCATAGTTCTCGCATTTGCAAAATCATCACTTTTTTCTTTTGTCATTCCATCAATTAAAACTTTTAAATAATCCTGAGCTTCCTTATTAATCATATAATCTTTAGCAATAGCCTGCTTATTTATAATGTCTAAAAGTTCTTCATTTGAAAAATCTTCAAAATTAATAAATTTATTAAATCTTGACTTAAGACCAGGATTTGACTGCAAGAATTCTTCCATAAGGTCTGTATAACCAGCAACAATAACAATAAGGTCATCTCTATTATCTTCCATAGCCTTTAAAAGAGTGTCAACAGCTTCTTGTCCAAAATCTCCATCACCTTTACCAACTGTAAGAGAATAAGCTTCATCTATAAATAAAATACCTCCTAAAGCCTTTTTGATAACTTCCTTAGTTTTAGTTGCAGTCTGCCCAATATACCCAACAACAAGACAACTTCTATCAACCTCTACAAGTTGTCCCTTAGAACAAACACCCATCTTTTTATAAATATTTGCAATAATTCTAGCAACTGTAGTCTTTCCAGTTCCTGGACTTCCTGAGAATACCATATGCTTTGATACATCAGTTGTTTTAAGACCATTTTCTTCTCTAAGTTTTTGAATCTTTATTAAATTTATAAGCTCATTAATATCATTTTTAACACTTTCAAGTCCAGTTAAATTATTAAGCTCTTCTAAAAGGTCTTCTAATGTCTTTCCATCATCTTCTTCAACTTCTTCTTTTACATCATCACTTATATCTAAAGTAAAATCAAGATTAAATTCTCTTAAATATTTTCTAAGCTTATCAATGTATTTTGTAAATCTAGATATTTCATCCTTTTTTTCATTCTTATCACAAGCAATAAAACTTCGACCAAGGTCTTCATAAATAGAAACAAGAAGTTGAGATTTTACAGGATAACTATTTAAAGTCTTCTTTATATCAGATAATACAAAATATTTTAAAACTCCAGAGATGTCAAGCTCCTCTGTTTTAAATCTATTTCTAAGTTCAGTAAGAGTTTTATTTGAATGACTAAAACCTAAATAGTCTTTAATAAATAAAAGTTCTTCCTTATCAAAAACATCAGTATTTATATGAATTAAAAACTTTAACAAATCAAAGTACAAAAGTTCTTTTGTAGAGCCTCTCTCAACTCCCAAATTCAAAGAATCAAGAGTATCACAGATAATATTAGCCTTAAGCATATTTTCTTTTAAGTTCATTAAAATTCTCCTTTTGAAATTAATAATCTACGCTTATAATATAATGAATAATTTTATATTACTATGTTTGTAAGAAAAAAACAACGAAAGGAGCTTATTCTTAATGAAATTAGGGAACGAAGAAGAAAACATTCTAAATAAAGATACCAAAATGAATGACAAAGAACTAATTAAAAGAATATACAAAAATTCAAATAAAAAGAATTTTGACTATTATGATTCCTTAAATATTATTAAAAACAAACTCTTTGTAATGGTTCAATTTATAATAATAATATTTGTTTCCTGTTTTGTTTCAATTGTGTCATCTCTTTTAGGATATGACTATACTTATATTTTATCAGTTTTAGCTCTTTTATATGTAGCACTTACATATACAAAACTTACTAAAATCGAAAAAATGGTAGAAGAGATTGAACAAAACGAGAAATTAAAAGATATAAAAGACTTAATATCAAAAAAATGGTATGAACTCTATGTTCTTATGGAAAAAATACCTCTTGATAAAGAAAGACTTGAATATAATAGACTTAAATTCACATTAAAAATAAAAGAATGTAAAACTAAGCAAGATTACGAGCAAATACTAAAAGAAATATTAGATGAAATAGAAAAGTATCAAAACGTAATGGGAGAGAACATATCAAAAGAAGAACCAAAACTTACATATGTATCAAAAGAAATAACAGATGCATATTACGAACTTGAACTTGCACCTGGAAGCGATTTTAAACAAGTAAAAACAAGATACAGAGAGCTTATGAAAAGATATCATCCAGATTCTGTTCATTATGAATCAGAAAAAGCAAGAAGATTAAATGAAGCTTACAATAAATTAAAAGAATTTTTAGAATAACAAAAAAGAAGAGGTTTGAAAGCCTCTTCTTTTATATTTTACAATATACCAACAGCTTCTTTAGCAATTTTATCAGCATTTTCATTTCCTTCAATTCCTGAATGTGCTTTAGCGTGAATAAATTCTAAAGAAATTACATCTTTAACACTTTGAATATATTTGTAATATTCAATAGTTCCTGTTTTGTTTCTCTTCCAAGTTCCTTCTGCCCAATGTTTAATCCCTTCATAATCATAATATATAATAAGTTTAGGAATCCCAATTTCAATAGCCTTATCAATAGCAAGCATTGCTCCAAGAACTTCTCCAGCAACATTTCTCATAGTTGCCATCTCTTCATCATCATCACAAGCTTTTATAAGATACTTGTTACCTCTGGAAACTAAATATCCTCCACAACCGTAAACATTTGTAGCAGGATTAAAAGACCCATCAACAAAAGCATATGGAAGAGAATAATCAATTTCATCCATACTAGATAATTGACCATCTTTATGAGAACTTTTTATTCCTTTCATATAATCATCAGCATCTTCAAAAGATGTAAAAGATTTGTATTCAGCACCGCTAAAACCAGAAACACTCTTTTTACATTCATCCCAAGTTTCAAAAATTCCTACATTTAAACCCTTCTTAACAGCATAATATTTTTTAGCCATAAAAAATCTCCTAATTTTAAATTCTTATAATATTATACCATATCTGCGGG
>OCVV010948169.1_pt1 | contig 26868 bp, 24 predicted proteins | sample 1539721 | NCBI WGS metagenome assembly OCVV01 (sample SAMN02144230, study PRJEB22623) | gut metagenome | biome: sheep rumen | host: Ovis aries | place: New Zealand | reverse complement strand
CATTGATGTTCTTGCAAAGATGACTGATACTAGTCAAACAACATTAAAAGAAGTTGATGTTAGACCTGCAACTGCTGAAAGCGGAAATGCATTTACATTATTCTTAGATAGTATAACTATTACTGAGAAAGAATAACATTTAATTAAATAAAATAGGTAGGCGGAAACCCGCCTACCTATGGAAAGGAATAATATGTATAAATTACCTCTTGGTTTATCTGTTAGAGTCAGTAAACCACTCGGATTTTATAATGATAAATATAATTATCAATTGAATCCTGATTTAAAAACAAAAATAAATAGAATGGAAGAATTAGGCTTCGATTCAATTGATATTGATTTTGATGCTGTATACGTTCCAAGTGATCTATATCTATTTAGTGATGGATTAGATTATATTAAAGAATCTAAGCTCAAATTTAATTGTGCACATATGCCAATCAATTTTCCTTGGTGTGATCTCGCATCTCCATATGAAACTGATAGATTAGGTATATGTGATATGTTTATTAAATTTATCAAATATCTAGAAAGATATGGATGTAGAGCTGTAGTTTTCCATCCTGGAGGATTAACTTTAGGAACAAATTCAGTAAATGAATCAAATTTAAATGAATATCTAAAATATTTAGAAGATTCACTTAACTATATCAGTAATAATGTTAATTTATGTGTATGTATAGAAAATATGAGTAGTCAGTATTTCTTATCAACATCTGAACAGATGGTAGAACTGCTTAAAAATTGTCCAAAAGTATATACATGTGTTGATGTTAATCATTATTATCATGAAAAAGCGTGGGACGCTATTCCTAAATTTAAAGATAGAATAGGTGAAGTTCATATTAGTGATTATGATTTTGTTAAAGAAAGACATATGCTTCCAAAGGAAGGATTAAATGACTGGAACAAGATTATAGAAGCACTTAAAAACGCTAATTTTAAATATTCATTTAATTATGAATTATCAAGTGTATACAATTATTCATTAGAGTCTATTAAAAAGAATTATGATGAACTCTTTGATGAATACAATAATAAAAAATATTAATGGGGAAAGCGTATGCTATTTAAGAAGTATGAAGGAAATCCAATATTAAAACCTAATAAAGAAAATGAATGGGAAAATAGGTGCGTATTAAATCCATCTGTTATCTATGATGAAGAAATGAAAAAATTTGTCATGATTTATAGAGCCGGTGGAAATGATATTAGACATCAAATTGTTTTTGGTTTAGCGACTAGTGATGATGGATTTCATTTTAAAAGAGAATTGGATTATCCTGTTTTTGCGCCAGAAAGAAGTGAAGCTGATGGCGGATGTGTTGAAGATCCTAGAATTGTTAAAATAGGTGATCTTTACTATATGACCTATGTAGGAAGAGCGTATGCGCCAGGAAGGTATTGGTTAGAACCTTGGGTAGAAGGAGTTTCTAAACCTCCAATGTATCTAGATAATCTAGATATTAGAGGCGAAATAATGCCTGAATTAATTAAGGATAATACAAGCGCTACATATCTTGCAGTAACTAAGGATTTTATTCATTATAAAAAGTTTGGTAGAATTACAGAAGCTAATGTAGATAATAGAGATGTATATCTATTTCCTGAACTTATTGATAATAAATTTGTAGTTATCTCTAGACCTAAATTTAAAGATAAAGGATTAAAGATGCCATCAATCTTTATCTCTAAAACAGAAGATCCTTTAGTATATAATGAACCTAAATTATTGATGACTGGTGAAACTAATTGGGAAGTTCAAAGAATAGGAGGAGGAACTCCACCTATTAAAACTGAAAAAGGTTGGTTAATGTTCTACCATGGTGTTGATAAAAATGGAACATATAGGGTAGGTATCGTACTACTTGATTTAAATAATCCAGAAATAATCCTAAAAAGAACCAAAGACTATATTATGGAACCAGATCAGGATTATGAAAAATCTGGTATATATGATGGATGTGTATTCCCTACAGCCGCAGTATTAAAAGATGGTGTTATCTATATGTATTATGGATGCGCAGATGAATATGTAAGTGTTGCGACATGTAAATTAAAAGACGTATTAGACTATTTAGAAACAATATAATATGAATATAGATTATTTTTTTAAATCAGCTAAAATATACTTACCTGATATAGATAGCCCATTATCAAAATGGGCTGTTATAGCGTGTGATCAATATACATCATCAATCGATTATTGGTTTAATGTTAAAAAAGAGGTAGGTAACGCACCATCAACTTTAAATTTAATTTATCCAGAAGTTTATCTGAATACTGATATTAATGTCAATATCAAAGATATCTACAATAATATGAACAAATATATAAATGATAAGATAATTGTTCCAGCTTTTGAGGATGGATTAATTTTGGTTGAAAGAGAAACAACAAGTGGAAAAAGAATTGGAATTGTTGGCGTAATTGATTTAGAAAAATATAGTTTTACTGATAATTCGTATCCAATAATCGCTACAGAAGATATTGTAAAAAATAGATTAGATAAAAGAATAGAAATTAGAACTAATGCTAGTATAGAACTTCCTCATACGATTTTATTTTTATTAGATAAGACTAAAACTATTATTGAAAATGCCTATAAAGAATGCTTAAAATCAGATCCAATTTATGATTTTGATTTAATGATGAATGGCGGTCATATTAGAGGATTCAAAATAGAAGGAGAATTAAAAAACAGATTATTAGATGCGATTAATAATAAAATAGATAGTCCTTCTATTATTGTTGGTGATGGAAATCATTCTCTTGCGTCTAGTAAATTATGTTATGAAAAGTTTAAACAAAATAATCAAAATGATTCAAATACGCCATTAAGATTTGCGCTTATTGAACTTGAAAATCTATTTTCTGATTCTGTCGAGTTTTTTCCAATACATAGATTCTTATTTAATAAATCCGTAAAAGATGTAAGTTATGATTTTAATTATTATTTAAAGAAAAATAATATTGAATCAAAAGGAATATATAAAGTTATATTAAAAGATGAAAGAGATAGTTTTGAATTTTATTTTGAAAGTTCAATCGAATGTATAAAAATAGTCCAGAGTTTCATTGAATCAAAAGGGTATATGTGTGATTATCCACATGAAGAAAAAGAAATAAATAATTTATTAAAAGAACAAAAGGGAACAGCTATTCTATTAAATAGTATAGATAAAGATGAACTATTATTATGGATTAAGGAAAATGGTCACTTACCTAAAAAGTCATTTTCAATCGGAAAAGCTGATGATAAAAGATTCTATTTAGAATCGAGAGTAATAAAATAGTAGAAGGAGTTAACTATAAAAATGATTTTTGAAAAACCTAATAATAAAGATGAATATATTTGGCGTTATAGCGGTAATCCATTATTTGATATGGAAAATAGTAATTTCTGGCACATTTGTAATAGCGCAGTAATATACAAAGATAATGAATATATAGGAATTTTTAGATGCGAAGATAAAACTGGTAAACCAGATTTATATTTAGGTAAAAGTAGTGATGGAGTTAACTGGGTAATAGAAGAAAAAGAAATTGAATTCTATAATAACGATAAAACCAGATTTATATATCCATATGCGTATGATCCTAGATTAGTACTAATTGATGATATTTATTATGTGATATTCTGTGCTGATATAGAAGGCCCAAGCATCTATATCGCTAAGACTACTAACTTTAAATATTTTGAAATGATCCCAACAGGATTCTTACCTTTTAATAGAAATGGCGTATTATTTCCTGAAAAGATTAACGGGAAATATTTAATGTTATCTCGTCCTAGCGATTCAGGAAACACTCCTTTTGGAAATATTTATTTAAGTGAAAGTGAAGATTTGATTCATTGGGGAAATCATAAATTACTAATGAAGAATTTCCATTTAGGTAATAATTTCTGGGAAAGAATAAAAATAGGAGCTGGACCAGCGCCTATTAAAACTAAAGAAGGTTGGATATTAATATATCATGGCGTTCAAGCGACTTGTAATGGATTTAACTATAGTGTTGGCGTAGCTTTACTTGATTTGAATGATCCATCAATTGTATTAAAAAGAGCTGATAGATATATTCTAACTCCTACTAAAGATTATGAAAGAGTTGGTTTCACAACTAACGTCTGTTTCCCTTGTTCAGCCCTTGTTAATGAATTGGGGGAAGTCGCTATATATTATGGTGTCGCAGATACTAATATGGCTATAGTGTTTACCACAATTGACAAATTACTAGAATTCGTAGATAGATTTAGTAGATAGTATATTCGAAAAATGATTAATATGAAGACCAATAATGGTCTTCTTATTTTTTAATATATTTTATGGTAAAATAAATATATGAAAAATATTATTATCATATCAGATTCTTTTAAAGGAACAATTTCATCAAAAGAAATAAGTGAACTTTTTGAAAATGAATTCAAGAAGCATTTTCATAACGCTAATTTATCTAAATATATAGTCGCTGATGGTGGAGAAGGAACGATAGATGCGATTCATTTAAAAATAAAATCTAATTATGTTTATATGAATGTTAAAAATCCTTTGTTTAAGGAGATTAATGCTAGATATTTAATTAGCGGTGATACTCAATATATTGAGCTCGCTCAGGCAGCTGGAATCACTTTAATTGATAATCTTAATCCTATGATTACTACCACATATGGGGTAGGAGAAATGATGAAGGATGCGATAAATAGATTTCACGTAAAGAAAATATTTATTGGCTTAGGTGGTAGCGCAACGAATGATGGAGCGTGTGGCGCAAGCCAAGCTCTAGGCACTAAATTCTATAATAAAGACTTAATAATGTTTACGCCTACTGGTGGGTCGCTTAAAGATATCTATAGGATTGATAATACTGAAACAAATAAACTTCTTAAAGGAGTTGAAGTTATATTGTTAAGCGATTGTCTTAATCCGATGTATGGAAAATCTGGCGCAAGCTTCGTATACGCTAAACAAAAAGGCGCTACTACAGATATGATAAATGAATTGGATTTAGGTTTAAAACACTTATCTAATATATTTAAAAAAACTTTTGGTAAAGATGTATCTAAAATTAAAGGTGGAGGAGCCGCTGGCGCATTTGGCGCTGGCGCAATAGCTTTATTTAACGCTAAAATAGTAAGCGGAATAGATACTATTTTAGATATAGTTAATTTTAAAGATGATATTATAAATGCGGATTATATTTTTACAGGCGAAGGTAGATTTGATAATGAGTCACTAAATGGTAAAGTTATAAGCGGAATTATTAAATATAGAGATACTTATAATAAAAATGCTAAAATAGTTGTAGTGGCTGGCTCAATTGATAAAACAAATAAAAAAGTGACTAAAAATAAATCTATTTATAAAATGTATTCAACTACCGATAAAGAATTATCGATAGACGAATTAAAAATAAAAGCTAAAGAAAACTATATTAAAACTATCAATAAATGTTTTGATGAACTAAAAAATGAGATTGAATAATGTCTAACATCAAAAGAATCGACAGGACAATTAAAAAATTAGACCCATCTTTTGTAGCGTACGAAAAGAATATGTGCGTATATTTAGAAGGCAAGTCTAGTGATTATGATCTAATAGTAAAAGCTGGTAAAGAAGCCGTAACGTTAGATCATTTAGGCGTTGTCAATAATATAGTCTATACTAAAGAAATAGAAGAGAATAAAAAAGAGATTGATGACTATTCCTTACATGGATTATCTGTTGATGTTTTAATTATAGGTGGTGGCGTAATAGGATGCGCTATTTTAAGAGAATTATCAAAATATAAATTACATTCTTTACTAATTGAAAAAGAATCTGATATCGGCTTAATGAGCAGTGGTAAAAATCCAGGTATTGTTCATAGTGGCGTAGATATTGATAAGAGAACTAAAAAATATAGTTATTATTCTAGAGGACTAAAATACCTACAAAAGGATTTAGATGATTTAGAAGTTCCTTATAAGAAAATAGAAGAGAAGATATATTTTAAATATTATTATGAAAGAATAATATATCCTTTTATGTATAATAGCGCATACAATAAGAAACTGACCAACATTAGATTCTATGTAAATCATAAAAGAAATGAACTTAATCCATATAAGGCATCTGTCAGATTCTCAAACGCATTCGTTACTGATTCGTTTAAGTATGTGAGCCAATTAGGAGAAAACGCCATATCTAATGGTGGCGTTATTTCACTAAACACATACTGTTTTGATATGGATATAGAAAACAATATTATTAAATGCGTTCATACAAATAAAGGAAAGATATATCCAAAAATAGTCATAAACGCAAGTGGAATTAACTCTGATAAAATAGCGGAACTAGCGAATGATCGAACATTCACGATTCTAAAAGAAAAACGAAATGTTATTGTATATGATAATCCATTTAAAGATAAATCTGTAGGCATTATATCTAAATCACCATTTATGAACTTTGATGATAAAAGTGGCGAAATATATTATAAACCTGTTAAAGGTATATCTAAGACTTTAAAAAATGATCATGAATTCTTAATTAAAAATGAGAACTTATCTTTAAATGTATATAACGAAATAGTATTTGAATCTAAAGTAAAATTATCTACTAATGGTGTAAATAAATTTGATTATAACGATATAAAATATCTTTCTAGAATCGTATACAACATACAGAATAAACTGGTTAAGGAAAGAATAAAGAGATACTATTCATTTGTTCATTCTAATACATATGAAAATGATGTTGTGGTTAGAAAAGGAATAATCACAAAGAATATAATAGAAGCGTGCGGATTTGATGAATCATCAATTGTTTTAGCGCACCCAGTTTCAGAAGATGTTGCGCAATGGACTATTGAACAATTAAAAAACCTAGGATTAGAGATTAAGAATAATAAACTCTATTCATCTCATCAAAAATCTATAAAAAGATTAAAGAATTATCCTATCACTTTAAGAGATAAACTAATCAAAAACAACCCTAGTTATGGTGAAATATTAATTAAGGATGAAGAGATTTCATTAGGTGAAATACTAGATGTATGTAATTCTAAAATAAATATATCAACGATAGATCAAATAAAGAGAAGATTATCTTTAGATACTGATTCAAATCTTTTAGATGATGAACCTATTATTTTTGATATATTAGCGAAAAATAAAAGAATCGAAATCAATAAAATAAGGAAAAATACTATTGATTCAATTATTTTAAATGACGAAATAAAAGGAGAAAAAGAAATTGATTACTAGAAGCCTTGTCATAATTGGGGGTGGGGCTTCTGGAATAGAAGCCGCAATCAAAGCCTCTAAAAATATCGATAATATATTGTTGGTAGAATCTAGTAAAGAACTAGGTGGTTTTTATAAACTCTATAAGAATAATCAAATATTTAAAAAATACAATACTGTTAAAGAATCAATTGATTATATTGATGAAAGAATAGAACTATTAAATAAAACAAATGTAGAAATAATGACATCTACATATGCTTCATTAATAACTAAAGAGAAAGAACAGTTTATATTAACTTTAGTGAGTAAAAATGGTGTTGAGTTTGTTAAAAGTAGAATTGTTATAGATGCGACTGGTTCAAGTAATTCTATAAAGAATTCCTTGTTTATGTCTGGAATAGAAAAAGCACAGGTATTTACTATTAAACAATTATTTACATATATTGGTAAATATTCTATTTGTCCTATAAAGGATTCAGTTCTTTATACGTTAGGAGATATAAAAACTGGACTATTAGATATTTTTAAAGAAAATGGTATTAATATAAAACATTTAGTTACTCCAACTATTCTTTATGATAAAAAAGAACTTGTCAGCAAGAATGTCATAATACATGAAAAATGCGATATTAAAGAAGTGGTAGGTGAATCAAAATTAGATTCTATTTTAGTTGTGTCTAATAGTGAAGAAGAGATTATAAATAATGTAGATTCTCTAATTTTTATGGACTCATTAAGACCTAATATTAAATTAAGAAAAATGTTAATTGATAATGAAACTAATGTATATAAAGTAGATCAATCCTATGAATCTATAATAAACGGGTTATATGTTATTGGAGATACCTGTTTTGTAGGATTAGATTTAATGGATATGATTGAATTAACAGATTATACATCTATTAACGCATCTAAATATAGATTAACTAATAGAAAATTAATCAATATTAAAAAATCATTGAATATCAAATATTTATCTATACAAATGTTAGATTTAAATCTTCCTTTAAACGATATCAAATTCTTTATTACTATAGATGAATATTTGGATAATATTGAGAATAGAAAATTTAAAATATTTGTGAATAATGAATTAAAAATAGAAAAACCTATAACTAATTTTGAATCTATTACTAAACCACTTAAGATAAATGTTGATATGTCTAATTTGAAGTTAGATGAGAATAGTGAAATATTAGTTTCGATTGAATAAATAATCACTACAATTAATGAATAGTGATTTTTTATATTTTCAAACTTTCTTTTCAATACTCTTAAGTAAGTGTGATAATTATCTATTATTAAATTATTATGATATAATAATTGTATGAAAATTTATCTACTTAGACACTCTAAAACTAAAGAAAATGAATATTATCATATACAGGGAAGAAAAGATTATCCTTTATCTCCGCTAGGTATTGATGAAGCTCATATGATGGCTAAAGAATTAAAGAAACTAAATATTCCATTCGATTCTTTTTATTCTAGTCCCTTAACTAGAGCGAGAGAAACTTTAGAAATAGTGTTGGAAGAACTTAAAATAAATAGTGATTATAAAATAGTAGATGGATTAATTGAAAGAGAGTTTGGCTCAATTGAAGGAGAGTCTTTATCTACTATGATATATGATAGAATAAAGGCTGAAGATGTTCCTGGACTAGAAAAAAGAAAAGATATAGTTAAAAGAACTAGAGACGCAATTGATTATATAATAAAAGAATCTAGTGATAAAGAAAATATATTAATAGTGACACACGCTCATGTAATAAAATCTATTATGATGTCAATTGATGATTCTTTATCCTATGATTTAAAATTAGAAAATCTGTCTTTAAATTGTTTAGAATATAAAGATAATAAACTTAGTATTAGTTACTGTAATAGAAAGTTGGTGAATTAAATGAGAGTATATAAAGACAGCGAATACTGTTGGTGCAAATCAGGTAAATACTATAAAGATTGTCATAAGGGATTCGATCAGAAATGCGAAATATTAAGAAGCTTAGGCAGATTAGTGCCGCCTCATTCAATGATAAAGAATGAAAAACAGATTGAAGGAATTAGACAAGCAGGAATAGTTAATAATGGACTTTTAGATATTATTGGTGAATCTATTCACGCTAGGATGACTACTGAAGAAATCGATAGAATCTGTGCTAAGTTCTTAAAAGAACATGACGCTGAAAGTGCTGACTTCCATTATGAAGGATATCCAAAACATATTTGTACATCTAAAAATGATGTAGTATGTCATGGTATACCATCTGATTATGATATCTTAAATGAAGGGGATATCATAAATGTTGATGCGACATCTGTATATAAAGGATACTACGCTGATGCATCAAGAATGTATATGATTGGAGAAGTTAAACCTATCGCACAAAAATTAGTTAGAGTGACTAAGGAATGCTTAGAGCTTGCGATAAAAGCTATTGTTCCATGGGAAACAACTTTAAATGATTTAGGTAGAATAATAGAACAGCACGCAAGAAAGAATGGATTTAGTGTAGTTAGAGAATACTGTGGTCATGGAGTAGGACTATCTATGCATGAAGACCCATTTGTATTACATTATCCAATAAAAGAACAAACATATACAATAGTACCAGGCATGGTATTTACAATTGAACCTATGATCAATGAAGGATTAAGATTTATCACTTTAGATCCTAAAGATGGTTGGACGGTTAGAACAAAAGATAAAAAATTATCTGCGCAATGGGAACATACACTTGTGGTAACTGAAAGTGGTGTAGAAATACTCGCAGATTAAGGAGATTATAATGCTTAAGTTAGAGAATGTAGGAAAAATATATTCTTCTGGAAGCAATGTATCTATTGGTATTAGAAAAGTTAATCTTGAGTTAAAAAGAGGTGAATTTGTCGCTATAACTGGTGAATCAGGTAGCGGTAAATCAACTCTTTTAAACATATTATCAGGAATAGATACATATGAAGAAGGAGAGATGTATGTATTTAATGAAGAGACATCTTATTTTTCTATAGAAGATTTAGAAAACTATAGAAATAAATATGTTGGATTCATATTCCAAAACTACAACATCATCGATTCTTATAGCGTTTATAAGAACGTTGAAGTTGCGTTAATGCTTAATGGCGTTCCTAAAGAAGAAAGAAAAAAGAAAGCTATTGAACTCATTAATAGAGTTGGATTATCTCATAGAATGAGGACTAAAGCATCTAAACTTTCAGGTGGAGAAAAACAGAGAGTCGTTATTGCGAGAGCTTTATCAAAAGATCCAATGATAATCGCTGCGGATGAGCCAACTGGAAACCTAGATAGCAATTCCAGCAAGGAAATAATTGAACTATTACATGAAGTATCTAAAGATAAACTAGTTTTAATTGTTACTCATGATTTTAATGAAGTTAGCGATTACGCTACTAGAATAATCAGAGTTTATGATGGTGAAATTAAAGAGGATAGACTTCTTAAGAAAGATGTAATCGAAGAAGAAACTCCAACTGAGGAAGTTACATTCGATAATGAAAAGCCAAAAGTAAAAGAAAGTGGTATTATCGGATTATCTTTAACTGATCTATTTTCATCACCAAAAAGATCTATATTCTATTATTTTGTAATATTGTTGATGGGATTATACTTCCTAGTTGCGTTAGGCGCATATAGGAATCTATCAAGAGAATCAAATGTTAGCTTATCATTAAGATTCGCTAATACTGATCCATATAGAATGGTTGTGAATAAAAAAGATAAATCGGTTTTATCTAATAGTGATCTTGAATATTTAGAATCATTATCATCAACTGATTATATTGTTAAAAAAGATATGATTCTTGACTATTACGCTGGACTTTATAAATATGACGCTAATAGTGGAGAAGATTTCTATATAAACAATTTCGTTAATAGCGCATCTCATATAAAAGAAAGAGATTTAGTAGCGGGTAGACTTCCAAATAGTGATAGCGAGATAGTAATAACTGTCACAAGAGATAGCTTAAATGAAGATTATTCTGAATTTAAATCATTCTTAAATCAAGAAGTTAATATAAGCACATATGATGATAGTAATAATAATAAAAAATATACGGTAGTAGGTGTTATTGATGGTTCTTCATTTAATATGAGCCAGGAACAGTACGCATATTTTTATAATGATGAATTTATGACATTATCACTTAACTATTATTTATCACAATTTGTTAATATTTTAATAAAGCCAGATGGTTCCACTGATTATTATCAATATTCTACAGGATTAACTATATATGTAGATGATAATTTATCAGCTGGTGAAGCTTGTATGAATGGGTTATCAGAAACGCCTCAGGATATAAAAATACAAGATTTATATGGTACATTATTAGATTTAAAATTAAAATATAAATCTTCATCTGTTAATATTGGATATAACTATAACGCATTTATATTAAATAGAACTGATTATGATAATCTAATAAACACCATCAATAATAGAGATTATCAAGTTACAATTATGCTTAAGAATTCATCTAGAGCTGAATATGTAAGAAGAACTCTAATATCTAATGGATATAATGTCGTAATTCCAAGCATTGACACTAAGACTGAATTTGATATTACTGGTCTTGTTAAGGGAATATATTTCTTTATGACATCATCATTTATCTTACAGTCAATATTAATTATTTATGTTGTATTGTTACATTCGATTAAATCTAGAAAAGATGATATAGAGATATTAAGAACTATAGGTTCAACTAAAAAACAGATTAGAAGAATGTTCGCATATGAATTTACATTTATAGGTTCAACTGTCTATCTATTCATTGTGATACTATTTATAGCTCTTAAGATGTTTACAAAAGGAACCTTCCACTCTGTAATATCAGCAATAACGTTTGGTGATTTCCTATTGTTACTATTCGTTATACTTTTAATTAATTTCTTATTATCATTACTCTTCACAAGAAGAATGTTCAAGAATACCGTAAGGAAATCATTACAGGAGAACTAGGAATATGATTAAGATTGAACATTTAAATAAATATTATAATAAGGGTAATAGAAATGAATATCATGTAATAAATGATATTTCATACGAATTTAATGATAAAGGTCTATATGTATTCTTTGGACCTTCTGGATGTGGTAAGACTACACTTTTAAATGTTATAGGTGCACTAGATAAATTTGATAGTGGAACTATCACATATTTTGAACAAAGATTATCTAGATATAATGCTAGATACGCTGATGAATTTAGAAATAAAAACATTGGGTATATTTTCCAAAACTATAATTTATTAGATTCTAAATCTGTTGAAGATAATATCATGGCGATACTTGATATTATCGGTTTAACTGACATAGATGAAAGAAAGAATAGAGCGAAACTCTGTCTTGAATCTGTTGGAATGTATAAATATAGGAAAAGAAATGTTACAGCTTTATCAGGCGGACAGCGTCAAAGAGTCGCTATCGCTAGAGCGCTCGCAAAAGATCCTAAAGTGATACTCGCTGATGAACCAACAGGAAACCTAGATTCAAATAATACTTTTGAAATAATGAACATCATCAAAAGCATTTCAAAAGATAGACTAGTAATACTCGTAAGCCATGAAAAAGATTTAGTTGATTATTACGCAGATAGAATTATTGAACTTAAGGATGGCGTGATTGTTAATGATTATGAGAATTCAAATGTTGGATCAATAGTTCGTAAAGATGTTAGAAATATATATTTAAAGGATTATACAAAAGAAGAATATAATAACGAAAAAGTATCGATGAATATCTATGAAGATACTGATAAAGTAGATGCGCACTTCGATATTATATTTAAAAACGGTGAATTATATATTAAGACATCTTCAAAATCTAAAGTACATTATATTGATGATTCTAGCGAAATAAAACTTCTTGATTTGAGCGAAGAAGAATTTATTAATGAAAGAAATGAAAAAGAATCTGATTTCTCATTTGAATCATTTAAATCTAGCGAGATTAAAGGAAAAGGATATATTGGAATATTTAAAGGTATTAAGAACGCTTTTAAAGAAACTAAATACTTAAAGAGAAGCAAATTCTCAAGAGTTGTCTTAATCATCATTGGAATAGTGTTTGCGTTTATGTTTTCATCATTTTCTAGTTCAATATCAGTAGATAAAAAGGAATATATTTTAACTCCTGATAATGTTGTAGAAGTTGTGATAAAACATAAAGATGAACTTAAAGGTTTAACAATAGAAAAACTATATAATGATCTAAAGACTTATCCTGGATATGAATCAATGATTCAATCGAGAGGATATGCTGGACATAGACTAAATTTAAATATTCAAAGATTCTATCAAACCGCAAATAGTGGAGTTAATTATCAAGGGAATATCTATTTAACTAAAAATACTAATATGAAATATAAGATAGTAGAAGGTAGAGATATTATAGCTAATGATGAAGTTGTATTATCAGAGTGGATTGCGGATAACATTTTAAATGATGTAAGCGCAGTATCTAATGGTTTTAGTGGATATAGCGATCTAATTGGAATGGATGCGGACATCAGATCATTAGGTGATATAAAAACTGTAAAGATTGTGGGCGTAGCTGATTCAAAGAATCCATCAGTATATATTAATAGCGATTCATATTTAGAAGAAAGCACTACATATCTATTCTCTAGTGAAGGTGTATATATTTCTTGTGTTAATAAAGAAGAAATGATTAAGCACATCAAAGATTTAGGATATTCTACTGTAAGCGATTCTATTAAGGGTGCTGGATTTAGAAAGTTTAAAGAAAACTTAGAAGCAAAGATGGGTACGGTAATAGCTTTACTTGTGATGATTACCGCTATAATAATATATCTAGCCTTAATGATTAGAGCGTCCCTCTTCTCTAAGATAAAAGAAGTTGGAATTTTAAGAAGTATTGGCGCAAATAAAAAAGATGTATTATCGATGTTTTGTGGAGAGATGTTTGTCTTTACAACGCTCACTACATTCATAAGTTATACGGTAACATATTTAATAATCTTCTATTTCAACAGCAATTTCTCATCTCAACTAATTAAAGTAGTTAATCCAAACTTATTAACTTATTTAATTGGATTATTAGTTATATACTTAACTACAGAATTATCATCATTGATACCTGTTGCGATATTATTATCTAAGACTCCAGTTGAGATAATTAAAAAATATGATATCTAGGTGATTTATGTTAGTTCTATCTATCATTTTGTTTATTTTATCAATCATATTTTTAGGATTATCAATTGGATTAGATTTTACAAAATTTGGTAAGTATTCTACTCACTCTAGATGCGTTCACTATTCACTAGTATTTATTACTGGATTAGTTTCGTTCTTATCCTCATTTAGAGGAGTAGAAACTAGAATAATAGTATCTTGTATAATCACTTTAGTATCTCTATTTTTATATGAAGGATTCAATATCTACAATCTTTATTCAACAAAACTAACTAAATATAAAAATAAAATTGAGATATATTCTGCATTATCTATATACATACTATTATTCATTTCATTAAGCATATATTTTGGATTTAATTTTGTTGAATTAATTGTTGGATCTATTTTAGCGATAATATTCTATTTATCTATATATGTGATAAAAAGAAAAGAATCAGCTAATCAGATAACATTATTCTTTATATACGCAGTTATAGTATCGCTTGTAACAGGATTATCTTTTACTGGATTTATTGTATCTAACAAATCTAGCGATACTAAAATGGTATTCTTATTTAGTTTTATTGGATTAATTCTTATATATGGTTCTAGTTTAACAAGACACGCAAATATAATATTTGATTATTATCCAAAAAAGAACTATATAGTATATGATAAAACAACATATTTTATATTTAATTTAGGAATATCATTTATTGCGTTTTCATTATTATTTATATATTACTAAGGGGAATTTCTAGGAAATTTCCTTTATTAAAAAAATTCTTCGGACAAAACATATTATTTAATTGTTTTATAAGTGAAAGGTACCTAGGATGAACAACCATGAACTAAATCTATGTGTTAAAGAATACATGGATGGTAACATTGAGAAGTTTAATGATATCTACTACGAAACAAAGAAAATTGTTTATCTTTCAATATATTCAATTTTAGGTAATTCAGCTGAAATTGAAGATATTATGCAGGATACTTATATGAAGATGATTAATAATCTTGATTCATATAAGCTAGGTACTAATTTCAAAGCGTGGATTTCATCAATCGCTAGAAACTTAAGCTTAAATGAATACAATAAAAAGAAAAGAATAGTTGAGTTAGGCGATGATGAAATGGATTCTATTAATTATCAATATGATAATAGTTTAATTAATAAATCTTTATACATATTAAATAATGATACTGATATGAAACAGATATTCGTATATAGAATCATATTCAATATGGGTTTTAGGGATATATCGGATATTATGAATATCCCAAAATCTACAATCCACGATACTTATAAGAAAATGATTAAAATAATAAAAGAAAATTTGGAGGAATTTTAAGATGAAGTTTAATGATTTCAAAAAGAAAGTAAGAGCTGAAGAAATAGAAACTCCTGATGTATTAGATAAAATAGATGCTTCATACGAAAAAACATCTATAAAAGAAAGAAGAGGATTTCATTTGCCTACATTCTATAAATACGCTATACCTGCTTTAGCGGTATTCGTTTTATCTTTAGTGTTAATTGTGCTTGTATCTAATGAAAACTCTGCATTCAATAATGGAGTAAAATCCAATAGTAGTTCTATAAATACTTTTTCTTCTATGGAAGAACTAAATCAAAAATTATCTTATAGAAACAATCGTAATTATAGATTTGATTTAGTTTATAAGAATGACATGTGGGTTGATGAATACGCTATGGCTGCGCCAGGAGCGATTCCAACTATGGTAGAAGATGCGAGCGCAACGCCTAAAGATAACGCTCAAGGATACGCTTCTTTAACTGAAGATGTAAGTAAAACCAATACTCAATATGAAGATGTTGATGAAGCTGATGTTATAAAATCTGATGGGAAAAATATCTATAGAGTATTGGATGGTAGCTTATTAATTAATTCTATAGATAATGGCGTTATTGGTGAAACTGTTAAAAAAGATATAGTAACTGGAAAAAATAATAAATTATTTAATACCAATTTATATCTAACAGATGATTATGTAATAGTGATCACATCTTTACATGAATATAGTGAATCTGATGACTATGGTTACTATTACTATAGATATAACACATATAATTCATATGTTCTTGTGAATGTTTATAATAAAGAAAATAATGAACTTTCTAAATCGTTTAAAGGTAAGGGTTATATAATTGATTCAAGAATTGTATATAACGATGAAACTGATTTAAATACTTTATATTTTATTTATGTTGAAAATATTAAATCAGAAAATAATAACTATAGTTTACCTAGTGAAATTGTAGATGGTAAAACTGTATATACATCTTGTAATAAAATATATTATAGTGATGATTTCTATAATAACGCATATACACATTTTGTATCTATTAGATTAGATGATGAATTAAAAACAAATTCTGTTATTCAAACAGGACCTACTAATTATCCAATTGTATATGTTAATAATAATTCTATATATTTAGTATCTAGAACATCTAGATATGAAATGGAAATGTTTATTGTTAATTCAATAGATTCAATAGGTTCTGCAGAATCAATTATTAAATATAATATTAATGATGGAGCGATTACCCCTGTCGCATCATTAATTGTATCAGGAGAATTATTAAATCAATTCTCACTTGATGAATATAATGGATATTTGCGTTTAGCGCTAGCTCAAACAAATCATAATAAACTTGAAATATATGAAATAAAAAATGGTAAATTCAGTTTAACAGGTTCTATTACTGAAGGATTAGGACTAGAAAATGAAACTATCAAATCTGCGAGATTTGATAAGGATACATGTTTGATTGTGACTGCGAAGAATACAGATCCACTATATAAAATTGATTTATCCGATCCAACAAATCCAACTATATTAGGATTATTTAAAGAAGATGGATTCAATACATATCTACAATATCTAACTGGCGATTTAATCGGCTACGCATTCGCAATAGGATATAATACAGAAGATATTAGCGAATATTATAATGTTAGAAAAGGAACTAAATTTGATCTATATAATATAAAAGGTGATAATCCAGTTGAACTTGATGAGATTAACTATGAACCTACATATATAGAGGCTATCGATAACCATAAAGCACTATTTGTATATAAAAATTATATTGGTTTTGAAGTCAATAGAACTTACTATCTATATGAAATAGTTATGGGTGATGATGATTATAAATTAAATGAAGTATTAAGTTATGAATATAATTTAGAACCAGCTAATGAAGAATTATCTTGGTTATATGATAATAACTCTCAATTAACTGAATCTAGAATGTATTATGTGAATGGATATTTCTATTTAATTTATAAAACAAAAGATGACGCTACATGTATCAATTACTCTATATACGATTCTATGATTGTTTCATTTGATTCTGAATACAATATTGTTAATAAAGTAGAATAAAACTTTTATGAAATTCTTAAAGATTATTACAAATATAGTACTTGTTACTATAATTGTGTTTTTAGAACACTCAATTATTGGGTGTTCTAAAAAAGAAGATATAAACAAAATAAATAATAATCTTACTGATGATATAAGTACTGATAATAATTTACCTGATGATAGTGATGATTATAATGATATATTAGATGACTCTAGTTATGAGGATATTCCAGTATCTATGTTTAAAGCATCTAATCTTTATACTGGTATAGAATCAGAATTAGATTATACATATTGGTTTTACAGCAAATGGGATAATATACGATATCTATTTTTACCATCAACAGCTAATAAAGAAAATCTAGTTATTTCATATATATCAGATGATCCAATATATTTAAATGATAAATTAGTAACATCTAATGAATCAACTGATTTATTAAATACTTCAGATATATTCAAAATCACTATAAATAATACATATTATGGAAGATTAAAAGTGATGAAATCTAATCTAGGATGTATTTATTTATCGACTAGTAATGGCTCAATAGATGTTCTTGATAATAATAAAAACCTAGTTGAAACTGGAAAATCATTAATGATTAATGAAGATGGCGAAATAGAATATAATGGTGAATATGAAAAATTAACATCAAGAGGTAACTCTTCCTGGCAATATAGCGATAAAAAACCATATAATCTTAAACTGTCAAAAAAAGAAAACTTATTTGGCATGGGTAAAGCTAAGAAATGGGCACTAGTATCTAATTATTTAGACCATTCTATGTTAAGAAATAAAATAACTGATGAAATGGCTAAATATGGTGGAATGGAATTCACTATGGATTCTGTATTCGTTGATCTATATATTGATGGTTCATATAGAGGAACATATGAACTATATGAAAGAGTAGAAATTGATGATAGTAGAGTAGATATCACTGATTTAGAAAAAGAAACAGAAAAAGTTAATGATAAGGATTTAAGCGAATATAAAAGAATTATAAATAATGTTTCATCAAGTCTAGAATATAAAGCTGATAGTTATAAAGCATATGATATAGAAAATAATCCTATTGATATAACGGGTGGTTATATTCTAGAGTTTCAACAATCTAATAGATATGGCTATAAAGTTGAAAGCGGATTTGTGACATCAAGAGGCCAAGCAATTGAGATATCATCTCCTGAATACGCTACAGCTGAACAAGTAGAATATATAAGATCTTTTGTTCAGGATATGGAAGATGCGATATATGGAGAAAATGGCTATAATTCAAAAGGAAAACATTATACTGATTATCTAGATTTAGATTCTTTAGTAGTAGCGTATTTAGTTGAAGAAATAAGCCAAAATATAGACGCTACATATTCGAGTTTTTATATGTATAAAGATTCTGATTTAACTGGCAAAGCTAAAATGCATTTTGGGCCATCTTGGGATCACGATTTCTCTTATAATAACTATTCAACCTTTAGAACTAATGGTGAAGGGAAAACTGGATATTCATATCTACCTGATAACCTATTTGTATCGTGTTTCCCAATTAATGGAGTAGATAACAGCACAGGTTATTTTGGAGAACTATATAAGGATGAATCTTTTATAAAAAAGGTTGCGTTAATATATTTTGATAGATTTGAACCATTCTTAAAAAGAGTTGTGGATAAAACTGATTCATATCTATTATCTATCGCAAGAAACATACAACCATCCGCTGATATGAACAATATGAGGTGGCATACGTTTGGCGGGAAAGAGTATTTAAAATTTGGCAATTCTAGCGGTAAAGACTATATGGATTCAGTAGGAATATTAAGAAATTATATTGAATTAAGAATGAATTATTTGAGTCTATTATGGATGTCATATATCGATTAAATAGGGGCCTTATTTTTGGCTCCTTTTTATATGATAGTTTTGGTGTTTTATTGACAATAATACTTTAAAAAAAGTACAATACCTGACTTTTAGATGGACCCCCATTTTGGGGTGCTATAACTCATAGTTAATGATAATATATATAAATAATAGAAATTTTTAAAATATTTCTATTAAAAATTAATAAAAAAATGTATTATATTAAAGAGAATAAAAACTTGTATTATTGGACTAAAGATATGGAAGAAATAATTGTATTAGATTTTAAAAGTGAATATAACAAATACATTATGGAAAAACTAGAAGAACTTAACATTAAAGCTAAACTAGTTGACTTTAATATAAAGTTAGAAGAAATTAAAAAACTTAATATTAAAGGTATTATCCTTTCTGGTAGTCCAAAAAGTGTATATTCTTTAGATTCATATAAATGTGATGAAAGAATATTTAAATCTGGTATCCCAATATTAGGTATATGTTACGGCATGCAGCTGATTAGCGAAATGATGGGCGGAAAAGTTGAGTTCATGGGCGATAATGAATATGGTCAAAAAGATATTACAATATTTAATGATGATACTGTATTATTCAAAAATCTTTCTTTGAAAGAGACTGTATGGATGGATCATTCTGATCATGTAGTTAAAGTTCCAGATGGTTTTACTATTACATCTAAAAGCGAAAGATGTTTTATCACATCAATAGAAAATAAAAATATGAATATATATGGAGTTCAGTTCCATCCTGAAATGCATGGTTCAGTTAATGGACTTAAAATGTTTAAAAACTTCATAGAAGTAGTTAGGAGAGTATCATAGATACTCTTTATTTGACAAAAGACGATATAAAATATATAATACTTTTGAAGTAAGGAGAAATAAAAAATATGATGAAATTAGTACTAGTTAGACACGGCGAATCTGAATGGAATAAGCTAAATTTATTCACAGGATGGACTGATGTTGATTTATCTGAAAAAGGACATGAAGAAGCTAAAGAAGCTGGTAGATTATTAAAGGCTAATGGCTATGATTTTGATGTATGTTATACATCTTATTTAAAAAGAGCTATTCACACTTTAAACCATATTCTTGATGAAATGGATAGATGTTTCTTACCAGTTATTAAAACTTGGAGATTAAACGAAAGACATTATGGTGCTTTACAAGGTTTAAATAAGAGTGAAACAGCTGAAAAATATGGAGAAGAACAAGTTAAGATTTGGAGACGTTCTTTTGATGTTCAACCTCCAGCACTTGAAGCTGATGATCCAAGAAACCCAGCGAACCAAGATGTTTATAGAAATGTAGATAAGAAAGATTTACCTTTAACTGAATCTTTAGAAACTACTATTACTAGAGCTGTTCCTTTTTTTGAAGAAGTAATTAAGAAAGATATGTTAGCTGGAAAGAGAGTTATCATTGCGGCACACGGAAATTCACTTCGTGCACTTGTTAAATATTTTGAAGGTTTATCAAAAGAAGAAATCATTGGTGTTAATATCCCTACTGGTTCACCTCTTGTTTATGAATTTGATGATAACTTCAAAGTATTAAATAAATATTATCTTGGCGATTCTGAAGCCTTAAAAGCAAGAATGGACGCTGTAGCTAACCAAGGTAAAGCTAAATAGTTTTATAATGGTCCAAATTGGACCATTTTTATGATTTAGGATTATGGACAAGATTTCTCATGAAGATTATTTAAGAATGATAAATAAAGAGGATAAAGGAGACAAAATTGTTGTCTTATGTTTTGAACATACTACTAAATCAATATCTTATGGATTGTTAAATTGTAAAAAAGAAGAATATATGAAAAAGGCTTTTAAAGATTGGAATGGGGAATCTATACCATTCATCTATAAAAATATTTCATATATTATGCTTAGATGTGACTACAATAAAAATTTTATTTTAACTAGAGCTAATGATGATAAAGATAATAGATATAAATCTGTTGAAGAATTTGATTGTGTAGCGATGAAGAGACTTGTTTCTATGCAGAGGATAGACCTATAAGGAGGCTTCTATGGAATATAATTTCAAGACTAAGCAGTACTTTAAATGTAGCGACTATAAACATATAAATTTGAATAGTTTATATGAGGGAGATTCTAAAGCATTTGAATTATTGGATTATGATTTAAATGCGATTATTTATGAGGAAGCACCTATTACGCTCAATCTAATTAAAGAAAGAATGAGAGAAGTATTTGAACTAAAAAAGATATCTGGGAAAGCACTTGATATTATTTTAGATAGAATTAATAAATTGGGCTTTGTGAAAACAAACAATTTATTTGATGATACTTACTGGACTCCTGAAGGCGTATTTAAACAAACATTTATTAGAACTGGTTATAATAGACAGATATATGATATTCCATTAGAAGAAATATCTATCATATCTAAAGAACTTAAAGATAAAGGCTATAAGGGTGAAGCACATCATAGATTAATACTAGAGTATTTTGGATATGAAGTGTTAACTGAAAAAGCTAATACGTATCTAGATTTTGTATATAAAAATTCAATATAGTTAGGAGATAATATGTATAATAAGAACGCGTGGAAAAAATATGATAATATTGATGAAGTAATGAAATTCAATGAAGGATATAAAGATTTTATATCTTATGGAAAAACTGAAAGATTAGTTACTAAAGAATCTATAGAATTACTTGAAAAAGCTGGATTTAAACCATTTGATAAATTCAAAACATTAAAGGCTGGAGATAAAGTATATTCTATTAATAAGAATAAAAACGTATGTGCATTTATTATTGGTACTAAGCCTGTTACTGATGGCTTAAGAATTCTAGGTGCTCATATCGATTCACCTAGAATGGATTTTAAAGGAAACCCATTCTATGAAAATAGTGGATTCGTTTTAGCGGATACTCATTATTATGGTGGTATTAAAAAGTATCAATGGGTTACAATTCCTTTAGCTTTACATGGAGTTGTATGTAAAAAGGATGGAACTGTAGTTGAAATCAATATCGGTGAAGATGATAAAGACCCTGTCCTTGGCATATCTGATTTATTAATCCATTTAGCTCAAGATCAACTTCAAAAGACTTTAGCTAAAGGAATTGAAGGTGAAAGCTTAGATTTAACTTTAGGGAGCATTCCAATTAAAGATGATGAAAAAGATGCGGTTAAAAAGAATGTTTTAAGAATCATAAAAGAAAAATATGATTTAGAAGAAGAAGACTTTGTTACTGCAGAAATTGAAGTTACTCCTGCTGGTAAAGCAAGAGATTATGGCCTAGATAGATCTATGGTTGCGGGATATGGACACGATGATAGAAGCTGCGCATATACTTCTTTAAAAGCTATTTTAGATACTAAAAAGACTGAATATACTGCATGTTGTATCTTAGTTGATAAAGAAGAAATTGGTTCAGTTGGCGCAACTGGCGCTCAATCAGTATATTTTGAAAATATTATCGCTAAAGTATTAGAAAAGATGGGACACACTAATCCATTATTTGGCGCTAGAATCGCTTTAGAAAATTCTAGAATGTTATCAAGCGATGTTAGTGCTGGATATGATCCATTATATCCAAGCGTATCAGATCCAAGAAACTGTTGTTACTTAGGAAATGGTTTAGTAATCATGAAATATACAGGTAGAGGTGGAAAGAGCGGTTCAAATGACGCTAATCCAGAATTCTATTCTTGGGTAAGAAAAACACTAGATGATGCGAATGTTAACTGGCAATCTTCTGAACTTGGCAAGATTGATGTAGGTGGCGGAGGAACAATTGCCTATATTCTAGGTAATTACAATATGAATGTTATAGATGCGGGTATTCCTGTATTAAATATGCACGCACCTATGGAAATTGTATCTAAAGCCGACGTTTACGAAGCATATTTAGGATATAAAGCATTCTTAGTTAGTAAAAATTAATTTATAGGAACCATCAGGTTCCTTTATATTTAGGTGAATATATGTATGCATATTTTGCGGGTGGCTGTTTTTGGTGCATCTATAAAGTTTTTAATGAAACAAAAGGTGTAATTAATGTTAGAAGCGGATATAGTGGTGGAGATGAAATAAACCCATCCTATGAAGATGTAAAAAAGCAGTTAACTGGTCATAGAGAAACAATTAAAGTTGAATACAATTCAAACATCATTTCGTATGATGAACTTTTAGATATTTATATGGATAATGTTGATTTATATGATGATGGTGGTCAATATATTGATAGAGGACATTCCTATACATTAGCTTTGTATTATAGTAATGATTTAGAATTGAATTCTATCAATAACATTATGGATAAATATACTAAGGAATATAATAAAAAGCCATATGTATCAGTTGAACCATTTAAATCATTTTATGAAGCATCTCAAGAACATCAAGATTATTATCTTAAAAACCCAGAAGCATTTTCTAAAGAAATAATTGAATCAGGAAGAAATATTGCGTGCAAATGGAGAAAGAAAAAATGATTGATTATGAATTATTAAATAAACAGATAGAATCTGTAATAAAAGATACTGAATATAATATATCTAATCTCGCAAACATTAGCGCAATCATCTATGATTCAATAGATAATCTTAATTGGGTTGGTTTTTATTATAATGTTGATAATAAATTATTGTTAGGACCGTTTCAAGGAAAAGTAGCGTGCACAGTTATTGAATATGGTAAAGGCGTATGCGGAACATCTTTAAAAGAGAATAAAACTATTGTGGTTAAAGATGTTCATGAATTTACTGGACATATCGCTTGTGATAGCGCTTCTTTATCAGAGATAGTTATTCCGATACATAAGGATAACAAAATATACGCATTACTAGATATTGATAGTCCTAAACTTAATAGATTTAATAATGATGATAAAAATGGCTTAGAACTAATAGCGAAAACTATAGAAAAATATTTAAGATAATTGAATATCTAATAACTTATAGATATCAAAAAAATGGAATTCCTAAAAATATTCCATTTTTTTGTGTTTTTCTCCTTGACACTCCTTTTTACTCCTTTATACTCCAAAGCACTCCTTTTTACTCCATTACACTCCTTTTTTGTTGATTAATTGATACGTATATGGTATTTCCTTTGCGGGAAAACATAGTAAGGTTGTATATAATATAATTAAATAATCATTTTTTATGAACTTAAAATAATCAAATAAAAAAAGACTACCATTCTAATTTTGATATGATGATAGTCTTTTTAATTATTATTAGTCGTTTTGAGGAACGATAATACTTATAGCGTCATCACCAGAAACAACTTCAGGTAATACTCCGTTCCATTTTTCAAGATATGCTAGATACTCAAGATATTTAGTAACTAGTGGATTGAATTTGTCTACACCAGGTCCAGTCGAAGTATCAATTACATAAGTGGTAATTTCGCCATCTAATACTTCATTAACTGTATAGCCTAAGCTTTTAGCTAATTCAACAAATTTACTAGAAGCTGCCTTGGCTTCTGCTTGAGCAATTATTAATTGTGCTTCAGCATTACCTTCAGCTTCCTTAACCTTTTTCTCTGCGTTTAGTTTTGCGACTTCAAGTTCTGCTTCAGCTTTAGTTATAGATGCTTGTTTATCTTGTTCAGCAATTACTTTTTCTTCAACACTCTTTTCAAAGGCGCTAGTGAAATCGATATTTGTTAATACAACATCTTTAACATTAACATAATAATCATCACTGATTCCAGTTCTAACATTTTCAGATACCATGCTTGAAAATTGTGAACGTTCTTTAATGATATTCATTGCTTCTGCACTAGACATAACTGCTTTAGTTTTTTCAATTGTTACAGTTTCGATTCTTGCTTGTAAAGCATCTAGTTTTCCATATTCTGTCGCAATTTTAATAACATTTTCAGACTGTACTTGATATTGAAGAAATACTTCAAGATCCATAGTTTGACCATCTTTTGAATAAGCAGAAGTAGTTATTTTAACTTGTTGTACCTTTGTATCATAATATTCATATTTTCTTGTTAGATAAAAATCAAAATATGTACCAGGATTCTTATAATCTACTACTTTACCTAATTTTCTTACAACCGCAACTTCACCACTATCTACTTGGTGAACAGATGATGGAATAAATACAAGAAGAAGTAGTGATAATAAAGCAAGTAAAGATAAGAATGAAGCTTTTCTATTAAAGAATCTAGCTTTCTTATATTCGTGGAATGCAAGTAGGCCAAAACCAACAAGCATTATAACGAAAACAAATAAAAGAATAATTCTAATCATAATATATACCCCCTAATGTGTTAAAATTGTTAGAATGTTTTCTTCTTCATTCCACAAAGTATTAAATTTTAATGGCTTATCAGATAATTCTATACCTAGTATTTCAGATATCCTATTCATGAGTAGAGTAGAAGAAATTCTAGAATAGGTTGGTTTAATTGAAATCTTTAGTAAAGTATATTCATCTAACTTTCCACTTAGAACCCTTTCTTTTGTAAGCGGTTCTATTACAATATTGTTGTCATCAGTTATTCCAACTTGACATCTATATGCATATTCAAATGGAACAGACGCAACAGTATTTAAGGTAATGTTGGTGTTGTATAGTGATGCAACACCGTTTTTTTCTTTAGCTGCTAGCCAAGTTATTGCCATATTTTTCTCCTTTACGATTATATAATACATTAAAATTCAAAAAAATACAATATAATTATTCAAATAAATACAAATAAATTCAAACAAATTTGAATATAATAATCAGAACAAATTTACAAAAAATTAAATACTATAGTATATAATACTATAGTAAAAAATCATATTACATTTTTTCCCCACCAAAAAATGTAATAGAGTATTGATTTATTAATAAAAAAGATGAACAATATAACTGACTATTAATAGGCAACATTGATTCAAATCGTTATAAATTATAATTCTCTGATATTGGCCTTTACGTTGCGAAAATGGGTAAGAATACTGCGTCAATGATTTTGTCAGATAATCTTGACTCATATGGTGGCTATATTTTTGAAGGTATTTGTGTTGATATTCTTACTAAATCTCAAACTTGGACTTTTAAGGTTGAATAATATAAAGAAAATAGTTGTGATAAATTGTAGTCCCAGAAAAGGTATGTCATTAGCATAAATTATAATACGCATACGTTCGTGCGAAATTAACGCCTTTGGAGAGTTAATACCAACTAGAAATATAGCTAAAAATGTT
>OCVV012852194.1_pt1 | contig 26875 bp, 27 predicted proteins | sample 1539721 | NCBI WGS metagenome assembly OCVV01 (sample SAMN02144230, study PRJEB22623) | gut metagenome | biome: sheep rumen | host: Ovis aries | place: New Zealand | reverse complement strand
ACAAATTGGGAATCTGCAAAATAAAGACATCTCTTGGGCATCTGGTAGAATGCTACGATATGGAACGAACGATTTGCGACATCATTAAAAGCAGTCAAAAAATCGATGCGGAAATTTACGGCAAGGCACTCAAACTTTACGCAAAGTCAAAAGACAAGAACACCCACAATCTTCTCCGCTATGCACAGGCTTTGAAAATAGAAAGCAAGGTGGCGGAACTTATGACGGTGGTATTGAATGAAGATTAACAAGAACTCCCTGCAAGCAAGAATCAACAATCTTTCCAAAGAAATGGACGTCCACGCCAACGTCCTGCTGGTATCGTTCTTTTTCGACGCTTTCATTTCAAGACTCGCAAAGTCAATACACGCAGACAAATTCGTTTTCAAAGGCGGATTCTATCTCGCCACATTGCTCGGCGTAAAGAACCGCTACACCACCGACATAGATTTTCTTTTGAGAAGGGAATCTATGGACGAGAATAGATTGAGGGAAATTTTCACTGACATCATCGCAATCGATGCCGACGATTCTATCACTTTTGAAATAAGCGACATTTCTCCTATCCGCGACGAAGATGCCTATGGTGAATTTTCCATTCTTTTGACCGGGCACCTAGAGAACGTCAGACAAAGTTTCCATGTCGATGTCGCCACGGGCGATCCTATTACGCCAAAAGATATAGTGTTCGGCACCGCCCACGTAGAGGTCGACCGGCATCCAGTACTTTTCGAGTTCTCCCGCTAGGAAGGCGGTCACTATCCCTAACGCGAATGCAATGAAGAAAATTTATTTCTCTTGAAGCAAGCGATCCATATTTTCAAAAGCATTTTCTATCGCTTCTGTATGATATCGTTCGTGCATGCTATAAACAAAATCAGTCAGTTTCTTTTCTTCAAGCTGAGCGAGAATTTTGTTCGCGGTGTTCCTTTATAAGCAGCATACTGCTCCATCAAGAAACTGAGCAATTCCATTTCCTTCGCCATCAGCATCTCCTAATGTAAATGGAATCTCGCGGGTCGCCCGTTCTTTGTTCGGCTTCCCACATATCGAAAATCCCGAAGCAGCTAAAATTCCACATTTGAAGTTCCGGATTGCTCAACATTTCATAAGTCTTCGAGAACATGAACTGCTTGTACGCATCCATAATCGGGAATCCGTACTTCTTGCTAATCATCTGCGAAACTTCGCGATCGTAGTAGTCAAGAATGAAAGGAAGGACTTTGTTCATTGTGACACCGCCTTAACAAATATAAGTTTTTGCAAAAATTGGCTGGAAGCCTAACACAAAATACAATCCATTCCCTTTTGCTCGATTATGCGACCTTTTTACCGTTTCAACTTAGCCAAACTTTCAAAGGGTAGCAATTCCCCGCCGTTTGTGTCGTTGCGGAGGTCGTTATATATGTTTCTGCAGTTGGCACAAATGCAGTGGAAATTCTGACGAACATTTTTTACCGGGCGCTTGCTCGGGAAAAAGTAATAGATGTTCTGGACACCACCGTAATTTAGGAACGCCAAATCAAAAACCTTTTCGTAATCATAGCCGCAGATTTCACACGCAGCACCCTTTTTCTTCACAAGATCCAGTTGAAGAGGCACTACCATGCTGTAATGATATGTTTTAGGGACACTTTCCGTATTCGTTTCACACAAATTAGAAGCAAAATTCTTTTTCGCAGAAACAGTAAAGGCATTATAGAGAAAATTGACCCACAGCCATTCCAATTTCGTCCCGAGAGAGTCGTTCAGCACCATCCCCGAATGCCCCTCTTTCCATACATATCGAGGAAACGCCTTTTCGAGATCCCGAATACTGAGATGCGCGCCACACTCCGTATCCACCAGGAAATCAGGCTGTATATTCACATAATAAGTCATCCGGCCCTTGCCAGACCAGTCTTCGTCATGATAAGGGTCGGACACGATCCTTCCGCTCATGACCACGCCGGTTTTCCCCTTGCCGACACGGAGCATAAAGAAGCGGTCCCCGCAGTGAACCTTTTCGTGCTCCCACACACTCCAGTTCAGCATGTAGTTTTGCGTATTTCGCGCTTCTTCCATGGCATTCTTGAAACGGTTCATGCTGTAGCTGGAAATTTCCGGATTCCATCTCAAAATGACGACGCTCATAGGGACCTCCTGTGGTTTTGGGCCTACACAGGAAAGATACATCCATTTTAGCGTCAATTTTTGACATTTTATGATTTTCAGCGTAATTCATCCGCCTGTCCATAATCCTTTGAATTGTTTATACTATTTTTCTCCCTAGATGCTACGGGCTTTCGCTCTTGTTCTATTGCGATGATTTTTATTTCAACGTTGATTGTATTTTCTAACATTTCGGGGCTGGCGACGCAGGGGATGCCTGCGCCATCACCTTGCTGTTGAAAGTGCTGTCGTTCTTGATTTTCGTGGGGATTGTGGCGTCTTTAATGTTCTGTGGCGGGTAAACATGGATAAAATTTAATACACTGTATCGCTCTTTTACTAATTTTTATATAAATTTTAGTAAAAAGGAGCATTTTATGGGAACCACAATGAATACAATCAGCGCAAGAATAGATTCCAAGCTCAAAGCGCAAGCCGAAACCCTGTTCGACCAGCTCGGGATGAACATGAGCACGGCAATAACCGTATTCTTGAAACAGGTCGTCCGTCTCCGCAAAATCCCGTTCGAGATCGCCCTTGACACTCCCAACGACGAGACTATCGCCGCCATGACCGAAGCAAACGAAATCGCGTCAGGAAAACGCAAGTCCAAATCCTACAAGAACGCAAACGCAATGATTAAGGACATTCTAGGCGAATGATGGAAATCAAGACCACAGCAAAGTTCAGGAAGGACCTTAAGCAGGCTAAAAAGAAAGGGTTAAATATGGCCCTCCTGCAAAAGGTCGTTGATGATTTGGCGATGGGAGTGGGTCACGTTCCGCGAATGCCATATTCAACCGGACTGGCTGTTGATTTACAAGATTTCGGGCGATGCGCTCATATTGACGCTGACGCGAACAGGTTCGCACAGCGATTTGTTCAAGAAATAGGAAAAAGGGACCCGCCGGCATTGAACCGAACCGGCTGTTTTGAATACATACAATAAGGTGGTGCCCTAAAGACTTGTTTTACAATCCAACGACGTTATGAGCAAATCAAGAATGTTGAGTCTTGTGGAATAGGCCGCCTTCATCATCGAAAGGGCTTCTTCAAAAGATTTGTCTTTGTCTGGAAAACTGAGGGCTTGAGTGTCAATGGGCCATAGAGCAATATTTCTGTCGTTAGATTCTTTGGTGTAGCTTGCTAGGGAATCGATGTATTGCGGAATTTCTTCCAAAGCGCTTTTATATTGAATCCAGTTATTTCGAAGTATTTCTTTAAAAGTCTGGTTCTCAAACAAGGCGGAATACCAGATTCCGGAATTTGTTCGCCATCCATTTAGTTTATTTTCTATGAAAGTTCCCCAATCGAAGTCCCACACGGGACCGGCTTTTAACAACCCGGAATCTTTATACATATAGGCACTTTTAGGGTGCGTGAGTTCGGTATTTTCAGTGAGTTCGTAAACGATCAGGTAATCGGCGAAAGACTGTAAATCAAGATAGTTTTCGATTTCAAAATCCGAGCAGTCTCCATAAAGAATACATTCTACCGTGTCTATGTAGGTGACGATGTAGGTCAGTTGTTCTTCCGATGAAATGTCGGGGTTTTTAATGTTGACGGGTAAATCGTTGATGGAAGTCCTGAATTTAACTTCTTCATCATAGTAAGTGTCAAATTCGAGAAGATAGGATTCCTTGTTTATGTTCAAACGGTTTTTGCTAATCTGGATTTTTTCGCATATAAAGTAATTTCCGAGAAATTTCCCATTCAAAAAGACTTCTGCGAATTTTCCGCTCGGGCTCCATTCTAGATTTGTTCTTTTCGCTATTTCAAACGCGACGGCGTTTCGAACAAGGGTCCTATCGAGATAATTGGCCAAAAGAACCCATTTTTTGGCTTCGGCCATGCCAAGAAGACTTTGCTTTTCATCGAATTCGATTGCGTAGGGCTTCTTGGGAAAATCCCAGGAGGTATTTCCCCTTCCTTTGATTGTCAAAGATAGAATTTCACTTTCTGGAGAATCCTCGCCCCATATTTGCAATTTTGCAGATATTTCGGTGTCGCGGTCTTGGATTTCTTGAAAATTTTCTGTCTCGATGACGATGCGGGGAAGGCCTGCATAAGGATATTCGGAATCGTCAAAAGAAAGGGAATCTATAATTTTTGAAGATGACGAACTTGAGGCGATACTATCTTCGCCAAGAAACTTTGGACCTTCCTGACTGCTGCTCGAAAGGATACTGCTGGAACTGGTAGAATCCTTAATCCATGCCTCTTCTTTATCAAAAAAATCGCTATCGGCTAGGTTTGCGTTATCGCTGCAGGCGAGCAATAGGCTTCCGAAAATGATACCCAAGAATAGGATATGTCGTTTAGGAATATAATAGCGTATGTTGATAAATCTAAATGTTGCATGGATTCGTTCGGCTTCGGCAAACAGCACGAACTTTTCAGGATCGCCAGTAAAGTTCACCGAACTTTCCTTGGCAACAATCTCCAAGGCATCGATTTCGGCTTGAGTGAGCATACGACTCCGACCCATACTTGAGTTCTTGCCAATCCATTTGACATAAAACTTGCCATGAGGATACGGAGAAATACCCGTAATCTCGACCGGTTCGGACGAGACTAAGCCGTTAACAATACTGCCTACTTCCAGCATCTTTCAAATCGCCCTTTGCGCAATCCGTAGCAAAGCGATAAAAACCGACGGCGTCAGACAAATTTCGCAAAGCCACAAAACGCACTTTGCGCTCTTGCTCGATGAAATTTACAGGCGGAACAAATAATTCCCGAACTAGCGATTTTCTTTGGAAAAAGAAAAGGACGCAGGTCGCTGCAATTTATCACGCTGAGGCTCTGCATAGCCCATGTACGATAAATGCAAACGACCCACGTCCCAAAGCGGGCGACAGAAAACACAGCAAGCTTCGTATAGATTGCTTCGCCTTCGGCTCGCAATGACACGATGAACGTTGCTGTTCTTGTCGAAATACGCCTAAACGAGCCGCATTGCTACGGCTTGAAAATCGTATTCACGTGAGCGTTCGCCTTGTCCTCGTACATTGGAAATTTGCAGATTTCAGCGTGAGAACAAGAGCTAATAAACTCGATGCGCCCCGCATTTAAAATGCGGAGCTATGTCGGTAAGAATATAGCATTCTTTTTTTGTGTTCGAGAAAGGCTATCAGCAGGCGGAAGGGAAATTTCTTTGTTATTTTATTCTATGTAGGATATCTGTATGGAACAAAAATTCAAGCTAAAACTGGAATCTCTGCGTCTAAAGAATTTTAGGGCGTTTAGGAATGCTGAAATAAAAAACATTCCCAATTATTGCGTCCTTGTAGGGGCAAATGGGGTTGGCAAAAGTACCGTATTTTCAGTTTTTGAATTTTTGAAAGATACAATGGAAAGCAACGTCAATGCCGCGCTTGGACGGCTTGGCGGTAGTCTTGGTTTTAGGGAAGTCCGTAGCCGTGGTTCTGAAGGTCCTATAGAGATAGAAATCAAATTCCGTATTGATGATAAAAGCCCGTTGATTACATACTTTATTGCCATCAACGAAGAAAATGGGCGAGCCATTGTGGAAAGAGAGTCCCTTCGGTATCGTCGAGGCAGTAAAGGGAAACCTTGGTCGTTTCTTGACTTTTCTCATGGAAAAGGGTTTGCTATCACAAACGAATTGGAAAATGTTTCGTCCGAGCAAGAATTACAGCGAGAAGAACAAACACTCAAGGCTTCCGATTTGCTTGCGATAAAGGGCCTTGCCCAGTTTGAAAAATTCCCTGCGGTGATGGCTCTGGGTGAGTTGATAGAAAAATGGCATGTTTCGGATTTTCATATAAGTAAAGCTCGGACCACGCCAGAGACTGGTTATGCGGAACATCTCTCGCGAGAAGGCGAAAACCTGCCGTTGGTGATTCAGTATCTGCATCAGTTCCATCCGGAAACTTTTGATAAAATTCTAAAACTCTTGTCCAAACGAGTCCCTGGAATTTCTAATGTGGAAGCCAAGACGACAGAGGAAGGTCGAATTCTTTTAAAGTTTCAGGATGGAGCATTTGCGGATCCCTTCTTAGCTCGTTATGTGTCCGATGGCACAATTAAAATGCTTGCGTATCTGGTTCTACTTTTTGATCCGAATCCGCATCCCTTACTTTGCGTTGAAGAACCGGAAAACCAGTTGTACGTAAGCCTCCTTGAAGAGCTTGCGGAAGATTTTAGACAGTATGCGAATCGTGGTGGGCAGGTGATGGTTTCTACGCATTCCCCGGACTTTTTGAATGCACTTAGGCCGGAAGAAGTCTTCTATATTGTCAAAAAGAATGGCTACTCCGAAATCAAATGTGCTGCGGATGATGAACAAGTTGTTGCCTATGTAAATGAAGGCGATAAGTTGGGATATTTGTGGAAGCAAGGATTTTTAGGGGATGTCGATCCGCAATGACTGTTGAAAACCTTGTGATCCTTTTGGAAGAACCCTCGGCGAAGAAAATGCTGGATGTGGTGGTCCCCAAGATTTTGCCGCCAGGCATTAGTCATCGTTGCATTCCATTTCAAGGAAAATCCGATCTCGAAAAAAACATTTCCTTAAAAATTCGAGCGTGGCAAAAGCCGAATTCCGTATTCCTTGTAATGCGGGATCAGGATAGTGGCGACTGTAAATTGGTGAAGAAAAAATTGTTGGAGGAATGCGAAAATTCGCGCCGTCCTAAAAAGGATTACCTTGTTCGAATTGCATGTCATGAATTGGAGTCTTTTTATCTTGGCGATTTAGATGCGGTTCGAAAAGCCGGTTTCAACATCAATTTGTCTAAGAAAATCAAAAATCCAGATGAAAAATCAAATGCGGCAGAAATGCTTTCAAAAATAACAGGTGGAGAATATCAAAAGATTCAAGGTTCCGCTGCAATAGCGCCCTTCCTAAAATTGGATGGTTCCAACCAATCGACGAGTTTCAACATGCTTATTTCGGGAATCCGAAAAATTGTAGGTCTGCCCTAGTTTCAATGGGCCATAGGACAATATTTCTGTCGTTAGATTCTTTGGTGTAGCTTGCTAGGAAATCGATGTATTGCGGAATTTATAAATTTATCATATGCCTCAGGAATTCCGCATTCAGACAATTGCAAAGATTCGCTCCGATTTTCCGGACAAGTTCGGGATTCCGCGCCAAAGTGGGATCTTAAAGGATCTAAAATCCCAGATTGTGTTTGAGCCGGAGTTCCGGAATGCGGATGCTCTTCGCGGGCTTGAAGAATTTTCGCACCTGTGGATCGTCTGGATTTTTTCGGAAAATATTCGCAAGGAATTCCATCCGACCGTTCGACCGCCGCGCCTTGGCGGGAACGTTCGCAAAGGCGTTTTCGCGACGCGGTCTTCTTTTCGTCCGAATCCGCTTGCGCTTTCCGTCGTCAAAATTGAAAAAATCGAAAATTCAAACGAAGGTCCCGTCATAACCATTTCCGGTGCAGATCTCATGGACGGAACCCCGATTGTGGACATTAAGCCGTACCTTCCTTATGCAGATGCTGTTCCAAACGCGACAGGCGGTTTTACAGACAAATTAAGTTTCGTTCCGTTGGCGGTGAATTTTCCGGATACAGAGCTCCAAAAAGTTTCTCCCGAAAAACGTTCCACACTTTTGCGCGTGCTTTCCGAAGATCCGCGCCCTGCGTATCAAAAGGATGCGGACCGCGTTTATGGTTTCCACTTTGCCTCTTACGAAGTCAAGTTTACGGTAAAAGAAAACACGCTCTGTGTCCAGAGCGTGTCCCTTGTTTGAATCAAAATTTTAGCCATTGCAACGGTCAGAAAACCGACGTTTTTACAACTTGCGAATCGTTTCTTCGGAGAGATGCGTTATTCTAGCTACCTTTTCTACAGAATCACCTTCAGCCAGCATATCACGAGCCATCTCGCGAGTTTTATCAAGGACGCCTTCGGCGACCTTCGCATTCACTAAGTCTGCGTAGTCTTCTAAGAAGGCCGCGCCCATAACGTTATGGTCCCATCTTTCGTGATGCATTTTTTGGTAAACCTCAAATTCTTCTTTATTGAAATTAGATACTTTTGAGCTTTCCGTCAAAGCATTCCCCGAAGCAAAACTTATATTAAATCATGTACCATTTAAGACATTAAAACGGATGGGGCTATGAAGATAAAGTTTTTTCTTTCGTGCATTGCGTTCGCTGTATTTTCGTGTTCCGAAACATCTTCCCAAGCAGAGGAGACTCCTTCCTCTTCACAAAAAAGCCTTGTCATCGTTTACGAAAACGACGTTCATTGCAATATGGAGGGCTATGCCAAATTTGCAGGTCTCCGCGATTTGATTGCCGATACAGCCGACGTGGCGACCGTTTCTGTCGGCGATTTTTTGCAAGGCGGAGCTTGGGGAAGCATTTCACACGGAGGCTATGTCGTTCCAACTGTAAATAAAGTCGGTTATGACGTCATGGCTCTCGGGAACCACGAGCTCGATTACAAATTTCCGCGTTTGATGGAACTTGTCGATTCCCTGACTCCACCCATCATTTGTTCTAACCTTGTCCTCAAAGGGACAACGACGCCCCTGTTCAAACCTTACGTTTTAAAACAAATCGGTTCAAAGAAAATCGCCTTTGTCGGGGCGCTTACGCCCGATGCTTTAGTAACAGAATCTTATGCATTCGAAGATGATTCCTCAAAGGATTCATACGACATTCCGGCAGGCAATGTTTTTCAATTGGTACAAACCGCGGTAAACAATGCGCGCAAAGCGGGTGCCGATTACGTGATTCTTCTTTCGCATTTTGGCATTGAACCACCCTTCACTTCCATGGAATTAATTCAAAATACTTCCGGAATCGATGCTGTTCTCGACGGGCATTCTCATTCCGTTGTCGCCGAAAAATTTGTTCCCAATTTAAATGGCGATAGTATTCTGGTTTCCCAAACAGGTTCCAAATTTCAAAATGTCGGCGTTTTAGACATTACGCATGACGGAAAATTTCATTCCCGATTGATTCCGCTAGACAGTATCACGACCTCAAGTAAATCCGTTTCTGCGGTCTACGATAGTTTATACGCAATTGCGGTTCAGGATTTGCAACAGGTAATTTCCAGTACAAAGTTTGATTTGACCATCAACGGAGATGACGGGAAACGTTTGGTCCGCAAAGGCGAAACGAATTTAGCAGATTTCGTCGCCGACGCCTTTCGGAACGCTTTCGAAGCCAAAATCGGTCTGGTGAACGGAGGAAGCGTTCGCGCCACGATCCCTGCCGGGAACATCTCTTACCAAAATATTTTAGACGTAATGCCGTTTGCAAATGACATGTGCCTTGTCAAAGCGACCGGAAAACAGATCAAGTCCGCGCTTTCTGAAGGGGCTTCGCATTTGCCCGATGAATTCGGAGGCTTTTTGCAAGTTTCGGGTATGCGCTACGAAATCGTCATCGATTCCATTCCGCACATCGAAAACATTCAAGTCGAAACCGACAGCGGCTACGTAAATATGGCAGATGACAAAATTTATACCGTGGGGATGGCTTCTTACCTAGCATACGCCGGAGCCGAAATCACATCGTTTCGGCAAAGTGAAATCGTTATAGACAAAGTGATGACGGATGACGAAGCGGTCATGAAGTATTTAAAATCACTCGGTTCAGAAATTCCGGAGCTTTACCGCAAGCCTCAAGGGAGAATTTTGGTAACGGCAAGCGAAAAGTCCCGCTAAATTTCTAACTTTGTTCGCAATATGAAATTTTCCGAACTTCCCTTAGACGAACGTCTGCAACGCGCAATCGTCGACGCAAACTACACCGCCCCAACACCAATTCAAGAGAAAGCGATTCCTCCGGTTTTGGAACACAAAGACTTGATGGGCATTGCCCAGACGGGTACCGGCAAGACCGCCGCATTTGCACTTCCGATTCTGCAGAACTTGCTCCAAGGCGGAGACTCTAAAGGACAAAAGCCTATCCGCGTTCTGGTCCTGCTCCCGACGCGAGAGCTCGCCATTCAAGTTTCGGACTGTTTTGAAAAATATCAGAAATACACCCGTTTAACAAGCGCCTGCATTTTTGGCGGAGTCAGCGATTTACCGCAAAAAAGAGCGCTTTCCCGCGGAGTCGATACGTTAATCGCCACGCCGGGCCGTCTTTTGGATTTAATCAACCAGCGTGTCGTCAGCTTAAAGAAGCTCGAATACTTTGTTCTTGACGAAGCAGACCGCATGCTCGACATGGGCTTTATTCATGACATCAAAAAAGTGGTAGCGCTCCTTCCGCAAAAGCGTCAGAACCTGTTCTTTAGTGCCACGATGCCGCCCGAAATCACAAAGCTCGCGGCTTCGATTTTACGCACAGATCCGGTCCGCGTCGAAGTCGCTCCGCAAAGTACGCCCATTGAACGCATTCGTCAGGAGCTTTACCGCATCGACAAGCGTCGCAAAGGTGCGCTTCTCAAGGAAATGCTTTTAGAGCATCCGGAAATGAAAAAGGTGCTTGTCTTTTCGCGGACCAAACACGGCGCAGATAAAATCGTCCGCGTTCTCGAAAAGGCAAAAGTGACCTGCGCTGCCATTCACGGCAACAAGAGCCAGAACCGCCGCCAGGAAGCTCTCGGGAACTTTAAAACGGAACAGATCCGCGTTCTCGTCGCCACGGACATTGCAGCCCGCGGTATCGACGTGGACAACGTGACGCACGTTTTCAATTACGACCTTCCCGATGTTCCCGAAACCTTTGTCCATCGCATTGGACGTACCGCCCGAGCAGGCCGTGACGGCGTGGCCATTTCTTTCTGCGCCCCGGACGAAGAGCAGGACTTGCGCGCCATCGAAAAGCTGACCCGTGTTCAGATTCCAGAAGGCGACAAGGCTATTTTTGAAAAGCTCCCGCCTCCGCAAAAGGAAACTCCCGAAAGCGAAGCCCGCAATTCTCGCTGGCGCACCGGAAAATTCGGCGGTCGCAAAGCGCGCGAGCAAAAAAAGGAATCGGCGAAAAAGGAACCGAGCAAACCTCAAGCGGCGCAAAAGCAAAACGCAAATCCGACGCCTAAGACTCACACGGGCAAGCGCCTCGGCAGCCGCGCACGTCGCCGCTTAAGAGAAGAACAGGCAAAAAGACAGCAGTCGCAAAACGGATAAAAGAGGAAAAATCTGTGGCAAAGAAAATTCTCATCATGGTCGCAAGCCCCAAGAACGAACGAAGCGGAACGCTCATTCCGACAAAAGCCTTCGTGGACGGAATGCTCGAAAACGGCGACTATGAAGCGGAATACGTTTTCATTGACCGCCTAAACATCAAGCCTTGCCGTGGATGCCTCACCTGCTGGGGTCGCCCAGACGGTAGCTGTTTCATTAAAGGCGACGACGTTCCGGAAACCCGAAAAAAACTCGAAGAAGCCGACGTGGTCATTTGGAGTTTCCCACTGTTCCTCTTTAGCATTCCAGGGCAGATGAAGGTCCTTCTCGACCGTATCGTGGGAATGGTGCACCCCTACATGGGCCAAAAGTTGAGCGGGGAAAATTCGACGCCCGATATGAACAAACCGATGCACGGTCTACAGCACCAGAAGCCCGGCCAAAAGATCATTCTGCTGTCGAGCTGCGCCTGGATGGATATCGACGTCGTTTACGAACCGATCGTGAAACAGTTCGACATCATTCTCGGCAAGGGCAAGTATTATATGATTGCCTGCCCGCAGATGCGCGCCTTGCATCATCGCGGTGGCGAACGTCGCTTGAACATGCTCCGTAAACGTTATGCGGCAGGCGGTGCAGAACTCGCCAAAACCGGCGACATTTCCAAGGAAGCGATCGACCTGATGCAAAAGCCGATCTTTGGCGAAGATGCTTACGTCACTCTCGTCACGGAATTCGTGACGCACATGTTCGACCGCGACGACAACTTCTAAAAATTCTAAAGATTGTCTTCAATCCACTGGAAGCGTTTTTCCATCCACACGGTCATGGAATCGACGGCTTCGTCGTAAGAATCGTACGAATGTCTTAACGCCCAAAGGAACGTGTTGTCCAGAATCGGCCAACGCTTTATATCATTCTTTGCAGCTTTTTCGATTTGACTTTTATACAGCGGAATACTGTCAATCAGCTCATGGAACGTTTCCCGATGAGCCATCCAATATTCCTTCGTCATTTCTTGCATGCGGGCATCCATGAGAATATAACGGTTCCAACGGTAATTGCGAATGAACCAGTTTTCGGGCATGGCGAACTTTTCGCGAGATTCATTTCCAAAGCCCAGGTCAAAATCCCACAACGGGCCAAAATGGATTGTGCCGCCTTTTTCCCAATAAAAGAATACGCTCCGGGTAAATTTGCCATCTTCATTTTTCGCAAATTCCTGCACCCAGTAATATTCAAGAAAATCGCGAATGTCTAACCAATTGGGGAGCGAATCGACCCCCCAAAAATTTTGCCGATGCAAATAAACTTCAAAATCATCCAAATGATCCTTTGCCATCTGCAACGACTTTTCGGAAATCTGTTTAGGCTCTTGAATATGAATCAGGTTTCCATCGCGGGTTTCAAAATATGGGTCATCTATTTTTTTGGAATCTTCTTTTTCAAATAGAAAGCTCGAATCCGACTTGGAAAGCGGGACGCGGTTCTTCGAAGACTTAACCGTTTCCGTAAGCAAGTACAGGCCTTTATATTCGCGATTCAAATAAAGTTCCACATAACGCATGCGCGGTACGTAAGAAACTCCCAGGCGATTTGCCAAGCGGTTCATCATAAAATCCCGCAAGAGAGTTTTATCGCCATAGTTCGACCGCAGCGCCCAATCCTTGTCCTTCGGCATTCCCAAAAGAGATGTCTTTTTAAAAAATTCGAGTTTAATTCCATACTTGGGAGCATGGAATGTCGAGTTTCCACGCCCGCGCACCGTGAGCTCTAAAATTTCAGACGATGGAGAATCCTCGCCATAGATCTGCAAACGCGCAGGCACTTTTGTTTCGCGGTCACGAATATCCTTAAAGTTTTCCGTTTCAATGACCAGGCGCGGGACTCCCGCATAAGGATATTCCGAATCGTCAAGCGGCAAATAGGAGGATTCTTCTAGCGAAGATTCCGTTTCTTCCCAAAGGCACCCCGCTAGTGCGAGGAAGCTCGCAAAGATTATCCATTTCACCCTGAACATAAATTAACGAAATAGAATATAGCCGAAAAAAAAAAGCTTTGCCGTTCCAAGCAAAGCTTTTTACACCCCAAAATCGAGATTTTAAGAATTAACCGTGCGTTTCTTTTTCCGCTGATGCAAAATAAATTTGGTCAAATAGCTGTAAAAGGCTTCTGTTTTGGAATTGTCCTGTTTATTCCGGCGTAACGAAACCACAATGTCGCGCTTAAAATCCGTATCGGTGACTTCCAAAAGGCGCACCTTTTTATGGTCCATCTTTCCCCAGGAAAGTTCCGGCCAAAAGCCGACGCCAATGCCCGCAGCCACAGCTTCTTTCACGGCCATCGCGTTGTCGCTTTCAAAAGTCACGTTCGCATTAAAGCCGACACGTTCACAAAGTTCATTGCAAATTTTACGGTACTGCTTGGATCCATAAAGACGGATAAATTTTTCATCGCGCAAGTCAAAAAGCGAAATCGAATTCATCTTTTTATACCGCGCAATATTGGGGACCGCAAGAAAAATCTTTTCGGAATGCACGAACGTTTCGTCGCTGTTCGTATGGTCCAATTCCGGTCTATAATTTGCATAAGTCCGAACGCAAATATCAAAGACGTTCGTTTCTTCGTTCTGGATCAAGTCCACGTCTATATCGGAATGCGTTTTTTTATAATCGATGACTGCATTCGTAATTAAGGTCGAAGCGGCAAGAACGTTCAGTTTAATGTTATTGTTCTGATGCTGAATCATTTCTTGCAGTTGCGACGGAAGCACCATCATATTTTCGTATAAAGGGCGAAGCTTTTCATAAAAGAAACGTCCCGCTTCCGTTAATTTAATGTTTCGACCGACGGTTTTAAAAAGAGGAACTCCCAGTTCACTTTCGAGCTTATGAATGGCTTGGGTCAACGCAGGCTGCACAACATAAAGATTTTTTGCACTCTGCGTCACATGCTCCGTTCGGGCGACTTCCAAAAAATATTTCAGCTGAGTCAATTCCATTGTTTGCAAATATAAGCAAAATTCATTTTCATTTCTAGGCATTCCTTCCATAACTTAAACTTATGATCATATCAAGTAAGATTATAACATAACCTATAATTAATAATTTTTTATGATAGATTCATACAAACATATTATTAGTCAAAATTGATTGATTTCTCTACATTTAGACCATCAAAAACAGACACCATTCAATCAGGAGTCCTTATGTCGATTAAGTTTTTTGCCGCTCTCGCAGTCGCCACATTTGCCCTTACCGCTTGCCAAAAGGCAAACACTTGCTCTTATAACGCAGAATCGGGCGAGCTCGCTTGCGTTGAAAAAGTGTACAAAACAGTGAACACCGGGAACCACATTTGGATGGCAGAAAACCTCGCCCGCTTGGACCTCACCGGCACAAGCCACTGCTACGGAGACTCCGCCAAGAACTGTGAAGTCTACGGATCCCTTTACCCATACGAAACAGCCACAAAAATTTGCCCAGACGGTTGGACCCTCCCGACAAAAGCCGATTTTGAAAAAGCCGACATGGGCGCTTTGAACGTAGTCAAGGCCGGCTTCCGCTACTATGATGGCAAATCTGCCGATATGGGCGTAAGCGCAAGCTTCTGGACAGCAGACGACTTTGACGATTCCCGTGCAGTTCTCGTCCGCGTTACCGATACGGTCGTTTTTGAGCACTTCAACAAGAGCATTTCCGCTTCGCTCCGTTGCATTAAAAAGTAAATTCCATCCTATACCAGGAACGTTCACTTTAACCCAAAAATCCTATGCAATGGTTCATTGATTTATTTACAGGATCGTCGGTTGCACAGCAGGTGGTTGTACTTTCTTTTACAGCAGCCATCGGCTTAATGATCGGACGTATCAAAGTCAAAGGCGTAAGCCTCGGCGGCGCGGGCGCCCTTTTTGTCGGCATTCTCTTTGGTCATTTCGGCCTACGCATGAATCCAAGCGTTCTGCACTTTATGCAGGAATTCGGTTTGATTCTTTTTGTGTACACGATCGGCATGCAAGTGGGCCCGGGCTTTATCGACTCGATTCGTCGTCACGGTCTTGTACTGAACATTCTTGCCGTAAGCATCGTCCTGATGGGCGTGCTGATTACCGTCGGCATTTATCTCTTTACGGACATGAAGGGGAATGTTCCGGTTTTGATCGGCATGCTTTGCGGTGCTGTCACGAACACGCCTTCGTTAGGTGCCGCCAATTCGGCCCTAGCCGCAGCAGGCGCAGACACTTCCCTGACAGGAATCGGTTACGCAGTTGCGTATCCGTTCGGCGTCATCGGCATCATCCTTGTGATGATTCTTGTGCGCCTGTTCTTTAGAAAAAAGCCGGACGTTGCCGCAGAAGAATATGCGACCGAACTCGGCAAGACCCGTCAAGACATCGTTTCTTGCAGCCTTGCTCTCGAAAACAAGAACCTCTTTAATATTCGCATCAAGGATATTCCGGGCATTCGCACAAGCGATATCGTGATTACCCGTTTACAGCGCGGCGAAGACATTTCTATGCCAGACGGCAAGGTCGTTTTGCAGGAAGGCGACAAGCTGCACATTGTCGGATTCCCGAAAGATGTAGAACTGATGGAAAAGCTAATCGGTTCGCGTCTCGAAAAGCCGATTACACAGATTCATTCGAAGCTTGAAACCCGCAGCGTTCTGGTGACCAACAAAAAGGTTTTAGGAAAAACTCTTGGCGAACTGGCTTTGGAACGCTACGGCGTTACCGCAAGCCGTGTCGTCCGCGGAGAATTCAAATTCACAGGCCGCCTCGATTTGCGTCTCAAGTTTGCCGATAAGGTTTTGCTTGTCGGTTCGAGCGAAGGAATTGACGCCGCAGCCAAAAAACTGGGCGACTCTCTCAAGGCTCTCGACCATCCCGAAATCATCCCCGCATTTGTCGGAATTTTTCTCGGTATTATCCTCGGATCGATTCCTATCGCGATTCCTGGCATGCCGACACCGCTTAAGCTCGGTCTTGCCGGTGGCCCGCTGATCGTCGCTATTCTGCTTTCGCGCAAACGTAAAATCGGTCCGTTGAACTTCTTTATGGCAGCCAGCGCAAACCTGATGCTCCGGGAACTCGGCATTACGCTGTTCCTCACGTGCGTGGGCTTAAATGCCGGCATCAAGTTCTTTGATGTTCTTTTGAACGGAGACGGTTTCTACTACATGGGACTCGCCGCTTTAATAACCTTTATTCCGCTGATGATTGCAGGCATTGTCGGAACGCTCGTTTTCAAAGTCAATTACCTGAGCCTTTGCGGTATGATTGCCGGATCCATGACGGACCCTCCCGCCCTCGCCTTTGCAAACGGTATGACCAATAGCGAAGCGACAAACGTGGGATACGCTTCCGTTTACCCTCTAACGATGCTTCTGCGCATTTTAAGCGCACAAGTTCTAGCGATACTCCTTCTCGCTTAGAGCGCAGTTTGCAATCGTTTTAACTGTCATTGCGAGGAACGAAGCAATCCAGGTTTGCTTCGGGCAACGTCCTCGCAATGACATTTTTTATATCTCTAATCCTATCGGGCAGTGGTCACTGCCAAAAATATCATCATAGATATAAGATTCTTTGACCTTCGGGAAAAGACTTTCCGAAACAACGAAATAATCCAAACGCCATCCGATATTGTTATCGCGGGCGTGCCCAATATAACTCCACCAGCTGTAACGCACCGTGTCCGGATGCAATTTGCGGAACGTATCCACAAAGCCACTCGCAAGGAGATCGGTGAACTTGGCGCGTTCTTCATCGGTAAAGCCTGCGTGTCCACGGTTGGCGCGGGCGTTGTAAATATCGATTTCGTTGTGGGCCACGTTCAGGTCGCCACAAAGGATAACAGGTTTCTTTTCTTCGAGCTTTTTCAGGTAGGCCTTGAACGTATCTTCAAAGTGCATGCGGGACTCTAAGCGCGAAAGGTCCCGTTTCACATTCGGCACATAGGTCGTGACGAGGTAAAAATCTTCGAATTCCGCAGTAATGCTTCGGCCTTCATCGTCGTATTCGGATTCGCCGTAACCGTACTGAACGCTCAGCGGTTCCGTTTTGCTGTAGATCATCGTTCCCGAATAGCCCTTACGCTTGGCCGGGTAAAGATATTCCTTATAACCTTCCGGATGAAAATCGATCTGGTTCATTTCCGCCTTGACTTCTTGCATACAAAAGACGTCCGCATCGATCTTTGCGAGAAAATCCGGAAGACCTTTTTTGATGCAGGCGCGAATTCCTGCGACATTCCAAGAGACAAGTCTCATGTGCGAACTCCTTTTTAACAATTCTAGTGGAAAATTAATAAAGAAAGTCCCCATTTCCGAAGAAATGAGGACAGCGTATGGAGTTCAACGAAGAATCTTTTACTTCACCTGATTCCAGAAGCGAATGTTGCCCGTGTAAATGCCGCGCAAATCCGCAAGAGAAATGTTCGAAAGCGGATTCTGGTTGTTCACCACTACAGCAATACCATCGCGGGCAATCGTCAAACCGGTGAGCACTTCCTTTTCGCTCGCCTTCAAATCGCGACTTGCCATGCCGATGTCGCAAGTACCTTCTTTTGCGGCAAGCATACCCGAAGAGGAATCGTTTGTTTGAATTTCAATTTCCACATCCGGATTCAAAGCCATATAGGCTTCTTTCAGTTTTTCCATCACCGGGGAAACACTCGAAGAGCCAGCGATAATAATCTTGCCCTTCATCTTCTTGCTTTCAAAGCGTGCTCCATCGGAAACACCGACATAGCCCTTTGCTTCAATGATACCCTGGCCATCTGCGCTCATGATGAACTCGATGAAGTTCTTCACAAGAGCGTTGCCTTCACCCTTTGTTGCAATGTTGAACGGTCTCGAAATCGGATATTTTGCGGCCTTCACATTTTCCTTAGACGGTTCCACGCCATCGACCGAGAGTGCCTTGATCGTATTATTCCAAGAACCGAGCGAAATGTAACCGATTGCATATTCGTTTCCGGCGACCGTGCTCATCACACCCTGGGTACCGTCAATCGTCAACGCTTCCTTCGTCGTGATATCCTTTTTCTTTCCGTTTTCCTTGACAATCGTTCCGACGAGTTCCGTAAACGCATCACGCGTACCCGAACCCGCTTCACGGGTAATCACAGAAATCGCAGCGGATTTTTCGCTCGCTTCCATTTGAGTTTTAGGCTTCGATTCGTTGCAAGCGACAATCAGAACCAATGCCATCAAGGCAAAAGAGCAAGCAACTAAAGTGGATTTATTCATTCTTATTTCTCCTTCATTAGGTTGTTGAATGACGAGCATAAAGTAGACTTGTCTTGTAAAGTCCCCACGATTAAGGCCGTAAATTCCTTGTAAAGTTCTACAGCATACTTTCGCCAGTTTCCAGACTTTTCAAAGACTTTACTTTCCGTCCCCTTTTGATTTTACAATGGCAACTTAACTTGAGAACGTCATTCAAACAGGGACAATCCCAAAGGAGTTTATAATGACATTGAAGAAACACTGTTTGTTCGCCGCTCTTGCCACCTTCGGCATTGCAGCTGCCGCAGAAGAAAAGGTTGCAGACAACTTTGAGTTGACCGGCAATATTCAGACACAAGCAGCGAAGGCTTTTTACGATAACGACCAGGACAACACCTTGGACGGTTTCTGGTTCCGCGCAAACATCGGCGGAAGCTACAGTTCTGACAACTTCGACGCAAAAGTGACCATTCGCATGTATGCCCCGAATTTTAACGGCGGCTCCGACAAGTATCAAGCAGATACATATTACGGAAATTACAAGTGGAACGATCTCGGTTTGAATGTGAAGCTCGGTCACTGGAAAACAGATACGGAAGGCGCTGGCAACTTCGGTGCTTACCTTGACAAGAACCTTTCGAAGCGCGGATTCCTTGCCCGCGATTACTCTCATGACGCTTTTGAAGTCGGCTGGAAAAAGGCTTCGAATCAGCTGAACGTGATGATCGGAACCGAAGACGGAAATTTCAACAAGGGTTACCTCCGTGTGAACGATGATCTGAAACTCGGAGATGCTCTGAAGATCGGCCTTGGCTACCGTGTAAACGTTCTGGACCTGGTTCAGTACGACGCAGTCCTCACGCATGCGGTCGATTTTCGCGCCAAGTTCAACATCGCAGAAAAGCTCGCTGTTTACGGTGAAGCAGCTGCCATCATAACCGGCGAAAACGATGACGTGAACGAAGCCACAATCGAAGCGGGCTCTGCCGCAAAGCCTCTTTACGCCCAGGATTCCAAATACTTCCCGGTTTACGCGGGTATTGAATTCCCGACCGCAGGTATATTGGACAAGGCGTTTGTCGAAGTGGAATACGTCACCGACCGCGATGAATTGAATGCAGACGCAGATGAACTCGGCTGGGCCGTGGGTCTTGTGAAAAAGGTCGGTAGCCGTAGCAAAGTGCAGGCAACGGTCTACAGCGAAAACAAAATCTCTGACGTCGGATTGAGTGTTCGCCTTACCACGACCATTCGCTAAGGATTTCAGCTTCATCCACTCCAAAAAAAGGCCTTCCGATTTTCGGAGGGTCTTTTAAAGAAAAACTTATGAAGTTTCAATTTAACACATCATTCAAAGAGAAAATCGCCTCGCATATCTTTTTAGTTTCGGCTCTCGCGAGTATTCTCTTTGTGGCGCTGATTTGCGTTTTCCTGTTTGCAAACGGTATTCCGGCGATTCTTAAAATCGGCATTTCGGATTTTTTGTTCGGCAAGGAATGGGCGCCTACAGACGAACCTGCCGTTTACGGAATTTTCCCGATGATTCTCGGCAGTGTTTATGTAACTCTAGGAGCGCTTGCGATTGGTGCTTCGATAGGACTTTTGTCTGCGATTTTCCTTGCGCGATTCTGTTCCGACAGAATGCATAAGCTTTTGAAACCCGCCGTGGAACTTCTTGCGGGAATTCCGTCGGTGATCTACGGCTTTTTTGGACTTGTCGTCATCGTTCCGTTCGTGCGTCAAAATTTTGGCGGCAGCGGTGCGAGCATTTTGACCGCATCGATCCTTCTCGGCATCATGATTTTACCGACCATCATTTCGGTTTCCGAGGCGGCGCTTCGAGCGGTTCCCAACAGTTATTACGAAGGTTCGCTCGCCCTGGGGGCGACTCATGAAAGGAGCGTCTTCTTTACGGTTCTCCCGGCAGCGACTTCAGGAATTGTCGCCGGGTTCATTCTTGGATTCGGACGTGCGATCGGTGAAACGATGGCGGTGATCCTTGTCGCCGGTAACCAAGCGCGCATGCCGAACGGAATCCTGGGCGGTATCCGAACCTTGACGGCAAACATCGTCCTAGAAATGGGCTATGCAGCGGATTTGCATCGAGAAGCCTTGATTGCAACGGGTGTCGTCCTGTTCACCTTCATCCTGATCATCAACCTGATGTTTTCCATTCTGAAAAAGAGAGTTATCCAATGATCAGTTATTACAAACGTTCACCCCTTTCCCTGGCTCTGAGAATCCTTGTGACTCTCTCCATTGCGATAACAATTTTCGCATTGGGATTTTTGGTGATTTACATCCTTGTGAAGGGAATTCCCTTTCTCAAGCCGTCACTGTTTTCGCTCACCTACAATTCGGAAAACGTTTCGTTCTTGCCTTCCATTCTGAACACGGTGATCATTATCCTCGGATCGATTCTGATCGCAGGGCCTCTCGGCATCTGCGCCGCCATCTATACGGTGGAATATGCGAGCCGCGGAAATAAGATCGTCGGCATTGTAAGGCTCACCACGGAAACGCTTTCGGGCATTCCCTCGATCATCTACGGTCTATTCGGCATGCTCTTCTTTGTGACCGCCCTGCACCTGGGATATTCCCTCGTCTCCGGTATTCTGACGATTTCCATCATGATCCTTCCTCTGGTGATGCGTACAACGGAAGAAGCTCTGCGTTCCGTTCCGGACAGCTACCGCGAAGGTTCCTATGGACTTGGCGCAGGGAAGCTCCGAACCGTTCTCGCGGTGATTTTGCCCGCCGCCATTCCGGGCATCCTTGCGGGCGTCATTTTGGCGGTAGGTCGCGTCGTCGGTGAAACCGCAGCCTTGATCTACACGGCGGGAACGGTCGCCGATTTTCCGAAGGGAATCTTCTCTTCGGGCAGAACGCTTTCCGTCCACATGTACGAACTTTCTCGCGAAGGTCTTCACACCGGCGAAGCTTACGCCACATCGGTCATCTTGATCGTAGTCGTCCTTCTCATCAACTGGGCATCTAACAAATTCGCCAAAAAGCTTGGAAAAAACTCATGACACAAAAAGAAAAAATCACCATTCAGGGCATGGACCTTTACTATGGAAACTTTCATGCACTTAAAAACGTCAGTCTGAACATTCAGCAGAATGAAATCATGGCATTTATCGGGCCTTCCGGCTGCGGAAAAAGCACGTTGCTCAAATCCTTGAATCGCATGAACGATCTCGTGGAAGGTTGCAAAATCACGGGCGACATCCGCTTGGACGGCGAAGACATTTACGGCAAAATGGATCCGAACATTCTCCGCAAAAGAGTGGGCATGGTCTTTCAAAAGCCGAATCCATTTCCTATGAGTATCTACGACAACATCGCCTACGGTCCACGAACCCACGGCATTCACAAAAAAGAAAAGCTCGATGAAATCGTCGAGAACTCGCTCAAAAGTTCGGGCGTTTGGGATGAACTCAAGGACCGCTTAAAAAAGAATGCCCTCGGGCTCTCTGGCGGACAGCAGCAAAGACTTTGCATCGCCCGCGCCCTCGCCGTCTCTCCCGAAGTCTTGCTGATGGACGAACCCACAAGCGCTCTTGACCCGATTTCGACTTCTAAAATCGAAGACCTGGTTCTTGAACTCAAAAAGGATTACACAATCGTCATGGTCACGCACAATATGCAACAGGCGACGCGAGTTTCCGACAGGACCGCCTTTTTCCTCCTGGGGGAAATCATCGAAGTCAATCAAACAGAAACCCTCTTCTCGCTGCCCAAGGACAAGCGTACCGAAGATTACATCACCGGGAGATTTGGATAATGAGAAACCGTTTTGATTCCCAACTCGAAATTTTAAGCAACACAATCGAAGAAATGGGTTCCCTTGTCGAAGATTCTTTAAGGGCCGCCATTGAAACCCTTTCTTCTTTGAACCGCGCCACAGCTAAGCACATTGTCGCGGCCGACAAGGAAATCGACCAAAAACAAAAAGAAATCGAAGGGCTCTGTCTGCGCCTCCTTTTAAGCCAACAGCCTGTAGCTCGTGACCTTCGATTGATTTCCGCCTCCCTCAAAATGGTCGGAGACTTAGAACGCATTGGCGACCAGGCCGCAGATATCGCAGAAATCGTCGCCTACACGGACCCAAGCGATGCGCCAATCCAGCTCGAAGCGATTCCCGCCATGGGCAAGGCAACCCTGCTAATGCTCGGTCAAAGCGTGAGCGCCTTTACCGATAGGGACTTGCACTTGGCTCGTCACGTCATCGACAGCGACGATACCGTAGACGCCTGTTTTGCCTCTGCCAAAAGAGAGCTCGTTCAAATTGTTAAGAATAACGAAAGCCGTGCCGAGAGCGCCATCAACTCCATTATGGTTGCCAAATACTTGGAACGCATTGGTGACCACGCGATGAACGTTGCGCAATGGGCAATCTTTGCCGAAACAGGAACGCATCACGGTGTAAGCTTGATCAACGGCGCAACGGAAATCGACGACAAATAATCCCTATCCATCCAAGCAAAAGTCCGGCAGGCGAAACGCCTAGCCGGATTTATAACCTATTAAACAAAAAGCCCGGCAAAGATTTAACACGAAGTCAGTGGATTCAAAATTCTTCTTCCTAAAAAAAGTTATGTTTGCGGGGTAAATATTTTAGGAGACCGCCATGAGCGAAGAAATTCCGTACAAGATTTATCTTTCCGAAAAAGAAATTCCGACGAATTGGTATAACGTCCGCGCCGACATGAAAAACAAGCCGGCACCCCTGCTCAACCCGGGAACCCACCAGCCGCTCACTCTCGAAGAGCTCACCCCGATTTTCTGCGAAGAACTTGCAAAGCAGGAACTTGACAACGACACCCGTTGGATTCCTATTCCGGAAGAAGTCCGCAACTTCTACAAGATGTATCGTCCGTCGCCGCTCGTTCGCGCCTATTGCCTTGAAAAAGCGCTCGACACCCCGGCTAAGATTTATTACAAGTTCGAAGGCAACAACACAAGCGGAAGTCACAAGTTGAATTCCGCAATTGCCCAAGCTTACTACGCAAAGAAGCAGGGCTTGAAGGGCGTCACAACCGAAACGGGTGCCGGCCAATGGGGCACCGCCCTTTCGATGGCCTGTGCCTACTTTGGGCTGGATTGCAAGGTTTACATGGTGAAGGTTTCTTACGAACAGAAGCCGTTCCGTCGCGAAGTGATGCGCACCTACGGCGCAAGCGTCACCCCGTCGCCGTCCATGACAACGGAAGTCGGCCGTAAAATCAACGCCGAATATCCGGGAACCTCCGGAAGCCTTGGTTGCGCAATTTCCGAAGCCGTCGAAGCGGCCACCCACATGGAAGGCTATCGTTACGAGCTCGGTTCCGTCTTGAACCAGGTCCTTTTGCACCAGACGATCATCGGTCTTGAAACCAAGGCTGCTCTCGACAAGTACAACATTGTCCCGGACATGATCATCGGTTGCGCAGGCGGCGGTTCTAACCTCGGCGGCCTCGTTTCTCCGTTCCTCGGCGAAAAGATGCGCGGCGAAAAGGACTACCAGATTATCGCAGTGGAACCGGCATCTTGCCCGAGCTTTACCCGTGGCGTATTTGCTTACGACTTCTGCGACACCGGTCACGTTTGCCCGCTCGCAAAGATGTACACGCTCGGTTCTGAATTCATGCCGTCGGCAAACCACGCTGGCGGTCTCCGTTACCACGGTATGACCCCGATTCTTTCCCAGGCATATCACGACGGCTTTATGGAAGCCCGTTCCGTGGAACAGACTCGCGTCTTTGAAGCGGCAACACAGTTTGCCCGCGTAGAAGGAATCCTCCCGGCTCCGGAATCGAGTCATGCCATTCGCGTTGCCATCGACGAAGCTCTCAAGTGCAAGGAATCCGGCGAAGCAAAGACGATCGTCTTTGGTCTTACGGGTACCGGTTACTTCGATTTGAAGGCTTACGCAGCCTACAATGACGGCAACATGAGTGACTACATTCCAACGGATGAAGATCTTCAAAGGAGCTTCAACAAGATTCCGCGCTTCCCGGGAAACTTGGACTAACCCGCACTTTTCAAAAGTTCAAAACCAAAAGTCCCCGGCAATCGCCGAGGACTTTTTTGTTCCTTCCGATTCAATTATACAGAATTTCAAACAAGCATTTACTTCACGCGGAAACGAAGCACACTAGAGCCACTTTTTGCAATGTAAACACCCTGACGTAAACTTACAAGGGAAAGAGTCGCCGAAGCACCGCTTACATGCACATGGCGAATCAAATTACCGTTTACATCAAAAAGGGTAATTTCCTTTTCCGAAGAAAGAACGTTGTCGGCCAAGCGCAACGACGGGTTCAAAACGACCTTCATTTCGATTGCCGTAAAATCGTCCACGCTTTCACTCGAACTAGACGGCCACGCTTCGCTCGCAACGACACTCGAGGAAGAGGAATACGCAATGACACTCGAGGAAGAGGAATATGCAATGACACTCGAGGAAGAGGAATATGCAACGACACTCGAAGAAGAATTGTCGTCGCGAATCGTCGAAGACGATGATGCAATCCCGGTATTCACATAATTTCCTAACCCATAAACATTTCGCATTGCATTGATCACGTCTACATCCACAACCTTCCCCGCAGTCGATGCGTTCGCCAAAGAATGACGAATGTAGCACATGTTGTCGAGCGTAGAACTTTCATTTCCCATATCCCAGAGAATCGGGGTTAGACCGTAATTTTTTGCCGCAGTGGCCACATCTTTATGCCACTGAACCCGTCCATTCTTATGTTGCGTCAAAGCGGACCCGCTCAAAGCGTCCGTGTGCAGATTCGCTCCGAATTCTCCAATAATTACCGGGTAACCTTTGTCGATAAAGGAACTCTTCATTTTGGCGAACTGTTCATTTGCATGGGTAATGCTTGCAAGTTTTGCATCGACAGACTTACTCCAAGCGTTATAGCCCGCATTACGTTTGATTTCTGTCGTGCTCAAATAATCGCCGTAATAATACTGAGGGAGAATACTTTCGCTAGCTCCCCAATTCTGCTCTCCAGTCATCAACGTATACTGATAAGGATCGTAATAATGCACTTCCACCATCAGGCGGCCCGAAACCTGATCCGTCGGCATCGTGGTATAAAAGTTACACGTCACATCGATATCGGTCTTCGGTCCCGAAACGATCAATGTACGCGTTTTATTGTTACCGCCTGTAGCACGAACCGCATCGATAAACGCCTGCTGGTACGATACAAGCGCAGGGATAAGCGATGCATTCCAACTTAAATCCAAGCCAGGTTCATTCATGCCCGAAAACAGCAAATGTTCGTCATAATTCACAAAACGATTCGCAATCTGCGTCCAATAAGCTTTTTGTTTTTCCACAATATTCGACTTCGCACTGGTAAAGTCGTCATCTTGCAACCAGCCTCCGTCCCAGTGAATATTTAACACCGTATACAAGCCCGCATTCATCGCGTAATCCACCACGGTCTGCACCGAGTCAAGCCAGCCAGAATTGATGACGTTATTACTTGCATGGCTGTCCCAAGCGCACGGAATGCGCACCGTGTTAAAGCCCGCAGCCTTAATGGAATCCAAATATGCTTGTGTCGGGAAAATGTTTCCCCATCCTGTCGGGCCACCGTAATTCCCAGGGACTTCCATTGTATTTCCAATGTTATAGCCCATGCCCATATTTGCCTGCACTTGAACCGCAGTCGGCAAATCGGCAAACACAGAAGATGCCCCAACCAAAGCGGCGCTCAAAATACAATGTTTTAATTTCATCGCGGAACTCCTTTTCTCTTAAAGTAATTCCGCCCTCCAAGTTGAGTTTGTTACAAAAAGTTTAAGCGTTGTCCAAAGAATCCAGAATTCCTTTATTTCGCACAAATTCGCAACAATTTGTCTCAATAAACAAAATCGGCATCTCAAATTTTCTTGCAAAAAACATTGCAACGATTCCAAAACAAAAAAGCGACGCCATGCGCCGCTCTTTTTCAAATCTTCAATGCAAATTTAACGATAGCTGAGGTTGCACTTCACACCGATCAAATTTGCTTTCCATTCTTTAGCTCCGTCTTCAACCGAAGCCCGCTGGTAATAAGCTTCAACGCCAATACCGCCGCGCTTTCCCAAGTTCCAATCCTTGCCTGCCGAAACGCGGAAAGCAAAACCGAAGTCTTCGGAATAGCCCTTATCAAAAGTAAAACGACCTGCGCCCAGAGAGCCACCCACGTAAAAATTCATCGGCAGCCAATAAGAGGCTCCACCGCCCAAATAAAGGAAGTCAATCGATTCATCCGACAAATTAAATGCCTCCAAAGAGCCCGCACCAACTGCATAAATCGCGAGATTCGAAATCAAAGAATAACCCAGTTTCAAATCGTAAGTATAGCCGAACAAGCCTTCACTTTCCACTTCCGTTGAGCCGCCATAATCGCCGAGATAATCCACATTTCCACG